>Ga0247841_10000291_pt1 | contig 134976 bp, 116 predicted proteins | sample LaCruzMarch2015__2_FD_192410 | JGI IMG/M metagenome (GOLD analysis project Ga0247841, IMG submission 192410) | Freshwater microbial communities from meromictic Lake La Cruz, Castile-La Mancha, Spain - LaCruzMarch2015_18m | ecosystem: Environmental > Aquatic > Freshwater > Lake | place: Spain...
AGGCATTGGGTTCAGTATTTGTTGTTTTGTCACTTCAAATATACTGATTTTCAGATACTTCTGAAAGACCCTTTGCCTTTTTTTATGCCTAAGATTTTAAATTTTTACTACTTGCGAAACTTGAATTCTTAAAAGTTCAATTAGCAAAACAATAGCTACTTGAATCGTTCATAGATAAAATCGATAAACATTTTTTTGTTGAAATAGCGTTAAAAAATTCAGTATTAAATGATAATTAATTATATATTTGCAAGGTGTTAAAAAATCAATAAATAATCTTTTAAAATGTTCTTATGAAAAATTTTAAACCTTTCTTCTTTTGTCTTGCGGTGACCGTACTGGTCGCCTGCTCTAAGGAGGAATCGCTTCAGCAGCAAACGATTCCTCCAGTGGCTTCTGCCTGTGATCCGGGCATTGAACTGAAAAACAAACTGCTGAACGATTATGCGGTGGTGCTGGCTAGGGCGGTTCAGCAGAAAGAGCTGCGAACGATGATCCGAAAGGAGGCGATGCGAAAATTTGACGGCGATTTTGACGTACTGGTCAGCCGCCTGGAGTCGGAGCATCTGATGAGCATGAATGGTACGGTCAAAGAGTTGATGAGCAGCTTGAAAACCGATTCCAGATTGCGGAGCCTCGGTTTCGTGAATGAGGACAGCAGTTTCTTAAACATCACAACAGTGATGCCAAATGTGCAGGTTTCCGTACCCGTTCATTGTGAGGAATGGGATCCGGCTACCTTCGTCCCTTTGGTGGCGGTGCTTCCGTACGATTACAAGGAAAAGGCAGGAAACAAAATTACAGCGTATGATGCGGAAGGAAAAGCCTATACCCTGAGTGCGGATGAAGAGCCCGGCTTCCCTGTTCTAGTGGTGGGCCGTTCCGAACGGGTGGATGAAAAAGGCAATCTAGACACTGCAGGTTATAGCATTCAAATTCCAGCCCTCCCTGGATTGAGATCTTTCAATCTCTTGCCTGAATATCCAGAAAAACTATTGCTGACGCATGGAATGGCCAAATCGTTGCTTCTGGAGTGGACCGATGTGGCCAACGATACGGGTTACGAAATCTGGCGCATGTCGGGTACGGCTTTTCAAAAAGTTGCCCAAACGGTTGTCAACGACAACAATTATGTGGATGCGAACCTCACACCCAATCAAAAATACTGGTATAAGGTACGTGCAATCAATGCAGATGGCTTTTCTTCCTGGTCACCCATCATGGCAACGACCGCTTCCAATCGGAGTGACAATGAGTGGTTGAAGATCAAGCGCATGAAATTTTCGACCAGCGCACTGAACGCTGTGGAAGGTTGGATTTCCGGGGCGCCCGAAATCAGGCTTCGGGTGGTGCAGGGCAGTGAAGGCGGGGCCACCAATGTTTATACTTCTGGTATACTGGAACCCGACCGACGAAGCGACATCAATAATGTTTGGTGGAACAAGGAGGTCACCATTTTTGCATGGTCAACCAGTGTGTATGGCACCGTTCTGACCTTCGACTGGAGGGAAGAGGATTGGTTGGAAAGTGTGGATTTTCCGCTCACCGGCAGTTACGAAGACAAACAATCCGGCGGCACCGTCAAAGTTGGCGGTTCCATCCTGATAAAGAATGATCCGGGTGGTGATATCATTGGAAACACCTCTGTGATGTGGTGGCAGGAAAAGACCCAGATTTACGACCTCTCGGGTTTTCAGTGGCAATTCACGTATTGAATTTTAGGCGCAGAATACCCGCTGCATAAGGCAGGGAGCTTATCTTGATAGATCGGGGGCAATCTTTTTACAAGATGGCCCCCTACTTTGAAAGCCCCTCGGCCTTGCCTTCGGAAATGTCTGAAAGAATCCCAAGATAAACCTTGAAGAACGATTTTAAAGTGGGATTATTAACGGAAGCAAGTTTGCGCCAAACTTTCGGCACAGCGTTCTCCGTCAATGGCTGCGCTAACGATGCCACCTGCATAACCAGCTCCTTCGCCGCATGGGAAAAGGCTTTCGGTTTCCAAGTGCATCATCCGTTCCGGATCGCGCGGAATACGCACAGGAGAGGACGTCCGAGTTTCCACACCCAGCAAGAGCGCTTCATTGGTCAGGAAGCCCTTTTGACTTTTTCCAAACTGGCGGAAACTTTCCTGCAGCCTACTTGAAATACCTTGGGGCAACCATTCATGCAGGGCTGAACTCACCACGCCCGGTGCGTAGGAGGTGTCGGGCAGGGTGGAGGAGACCTTACCTGAAGTAAAATCCACCATGCGTTGAGCCGGGGCGGTTTGGGAAAAACCACCTTGCTGGAAACTGCAGCGTTCCAAATGTTCCTGAAAATGCATCAACAGGAGTTCGGGTGTCGTTTTGGCCGTCTTCTGCAGTGCTTCTAAAATTCCCATGGGCCCATGAGCTCCGAAACCAAAAGGATTCATCGCCTTGCCGGTGAAGTCAAGGTCTTCCGGGTGGAATTCCACGACCATCCCTGCATTGGCCCAGCGAGAGCCACGATTGGAGGCGGACATGCCGTTCACCACGACTTGTTCGGGTCCGCTGGCGGCAGGTACCACCACACCGCCCGGGCACATGCAAAAAGAATAAACGCCACGGTTTCGAACCTGATTTGCCAAGCTGTATTCGGCTGCAGGCAGAAATTCGCCCCGACCTTTGGGCTCGTGGTATTGGATCTGATCAATGAGCAGCTGCGGATGCTCCAGCCGCACCCCCAGGGCCAAGGACTTGGCTTCCTGACGGATGCCCTTCCGTTGCAACAAGCGATAGACATCTCTGGCTGAATGGCCGGTGGCCAAGATGACAGGACCTTGGAATTCGCGACCATCGGCCGTGCGTATGCCACAGATTTTACCCTTTTGAAGCAGCAAATCGTCCATTCGTGTTTCAAAATGCACTTCGCCACCGCTTTTTAGAATCTGATTCCGCATGTTTTCAATCACAGCCGGCAGTTTGTCGGTGCCAATGTGCGGATGCGCGTCGGCTAGAATGGATGCGCTGGCTCCGAATTGGCAGAACACTTGCAGGATTTTATCGACGTTGCCCCGCTTTTTACTGCGAGTATAGAGCTTTCCGTCGGAGAATGCACCCGCGCCGCCTTCCCCGAAGCTGTAATTGGATTCGGGGTCTACGGCGTGATCCCTGGAAATCCGAGCCAAGTCTTTTTTGCGCTCGTGCACATTTTTTCCACGTTCCACCAAAATCGGCTTGATGCCCAATTCGATCAACCGCAGCGCAGCAAATAAACCGCCAGGACCAGCACCGACGATAACGGCCGTTTTCGACGAGCTTGAAACGTCCGGATACTGAATTTCGGGAAACAAGATTTCCTCAGGTGCCTCATCCAGATAAACCCGCACCCTAATATTCATGAATACCGTCCGTTGACGGGCATCGATGGAACGTTTCACGATGCGAAGACCTTGAAATGCAGAAGGGTCAACTCCTTTGTCGCGCACCAGCATTTTAAGAATGCTCTGTTCCCGTGCTGCCTGTTCGGGCAACATTCGAAGGTCGAATTCCTGAATCATGCAAAAAGGATTTTAAAGGCTTCTTCCACTTTGCTTACTTGGAAAATCTCCATTTTGAAGCGTTTCAGGTCGAGGGCGTTACCACTTAATTTTGGTATGATGATTTTATTGAAACCCAGTTTCTGCGCCTCCAGAATGCGTTGTTCGAGCCGGTTCACCGGGCGGATTTCACCTGAAAGCCCGACTTCGCCAGCTAGGCATAAACCTTTGTCCATGGCAATGTCCAAGCTGGAGGAAAGGATGCTGCAGAGCACCGCCAAGTCGATGGCCGGGTCGTTCACCTTGATGCCTCCGGCAATATTCAGAAACACATCTTTTTGAACCAGCTTGAAACCAGCGCGCTTCTCGAGGACGGCCAGCAGCATGTTCAAACGCCTGAGGTCAAATCCGGTAGCCGATCGCTGTGGTGTGCCATACGCCGCCGTGCTTACCAATGCCTGCACTTCGATGAGGAAAGGCCGGATGCCTTCGATCGTGGCCGCGATGGAAACCCCGCTCAGCCCGGTATGATTTTGAGACAAGAGCATTTCCGACGGATTCAGCACTTCACGCAATCCGTCCTGCAACATCTCGTAAATGCCTATTTCAGAGGTGCTTCCGAAGCGATTTTTGATGGAACGCAGGATGCGGTAGAGGTATTGTTGATCGCCTTCGAACAGCAACACCGTATCCACGATGTGTTCCAGCACTTTCGGCCCAGCAATGCTACCTTCCTTATTGATGTGCCCGATCAGAATGACCGGTGTGCCGCTTTCCTTGGCATAGCGCAGCAGCGCCGCCGCCGATTCCCGCACCTGCGTGACGCTTCCCGGGGAGGATTCAGCCATTTCGGTGGAAACCGTCTGAATGGAATCCACGATGAGCAAATCGGGTTTGAGGTTGGCAAGGTGCACGAATATTTCTTCCAGGGAAGTCTCGCTCACGAACCAGGCCTGCTCGTTGCTGCCGGGTATGCGTTCTGCCCGCATCTTTAATTGGCCGACGCTTTCCTCGCCCGAAACGTACAATACTTTTTGGTTGGGTATCTGCAGAACCGTTTGCAACACCAGCGTCGATTTGCCGATGCCCGGTTCGCCTCCAATCAGAATCAGTGAACCCGGAACGATACCGCCACCCAATACACGATCCAGTTCACCGCCACCCGTCGAGATGCGCGGTTGTTCGGACAGCTCGACCTCCGACAACAGCACCGGTTTGGACTTGGGCGCATGGAATCCCGATGCAGAAGCCTTCTTGGCAGAAGGATCCATCCGGATGATTTCTTCGTTATAGGTGTTCCACTCCCCACAAATAGGGCATTTCCCGACCCATTTGGGCGAATCGGTTCCGCAGTTGTTGCAGACGTAGAGGGTTTTGACTTTGGCCATGTTTACTTTCTTTCTTTGGACCAAAGGTAACGAAACGGAAGAGAACAGCGCAATAGTTGACGCATGAAAAAAGGGCCTCTTCGAAAAGATACCCTTTACTTTGTTGCGGAGACCGGACTCGAACCGATGACCTTTGGGTTATGAGCCCAACGAGCTACCACTGCTCCACTCCGCGATTTGTTTGTGGGTGCAAAAGTACTGCAAAATCCTGAAACGGCAAACCTTTTCGAAAAATTATCCAAAAAATAACACTAACGACTTGTACGAAAGGTTTTTTTAGTACATTTGCACAATCTTAATCAATTTGTGCATAAAACACGCTGAAATGTCAAAAACCAGAGGGATGTTGGTGGAAGTCGCCAGACAGCTTTTCGCTCATAAAGGCGTCGTGGAAACGACTATGAACGATATTGCCGCTGCATCCGGGAAAGGACGCCGTACGCTCTATACCTATTTCAGAAGTAAGGAAGAAATCTACAAGGCCTGCATTGACAGTGAATTGAGTATTGTAACCGCTGCATTGCAGGGCGTTATGAAGCAGGATTTGGAACCACGCGAGAAGCTGGAAGAGTACATCCGCGCCCACTATGAAGTTTATAAAAACATTGTGATTCGCAACGGAAACCTGCACGGTGTTTTCTTTCAAGACATGCTGGAAGTCGAAAAAGTGCGCAAGAAACTGGATAAACGGGAAACCGTCATGCTCCACCAGATACTGGAAGATGGTGTGGAGAAAGGCATTTTCATCATTTCCGACGTCAAGCGTTTTGCGCAAATTCTGCTTTTTGCCATCAAAGGCTTGGAAGCACCCTATACCCGGGAAAACATCCGTGGAAGCAAAGAACGGAACCATCAGATCTTTGAATTCCTATTCTACGGATTGATGGGAAACAACAAAATTATAGATGAGGCCCAATAATGGGTCTCCTCTTTTTTATATACCAATCAAACAGATACTTATGAAATTACTCGAAGGAAAAACAGCCATCGTGACCGGAGCCGCCCGCGGTATCGGCAAAGCCATTGCCATCCGTTTCGCACAGGAAGGTGCCAATGTGGCCTTTACCGACTTGGCCATCGATGACAACGCAAAAGCAACCGAAGCTGAAATCGCAGCCCTTGGTGTGAAAGTGAAAGGCTATGCCTCCAACGCCGCCAATTTTGAAGATACCCACAACGTGGTGGAAAACATCGTTAAGGACTTCGGTCGCATCGACATTCTGGTGAACAACGCCGGCATCACGCGCGATGGCCTGATGATGCGCATGTCCGAACAACAATGGGATATGGTCATCAACGTGAACCTGAAATCTGCCTTCAACTTCGTTCATGCCGTCACCCCGGTGATGATGAAGCAAAAATCCGGCAGCATCATCAACATGAGCTCCGTTGTTGGTGTCTCCGGCAATGCAGGCCAAGCCAACTATTCCGCTTCCAAAGCCGGTATGATTGGTCTTGCCAAATCCATTTCGGCTGAACTCGGTAGCCGCGGCATCCGTGCCAACGCCATCGCTCCAGGTTTCATCATCACTGAAATGACCGCACAGTTGCCCGAAGAAGTCCGCAAGGAATGGGCTGAAAAAATTCCGTTGAAACGTGGTGGTACACCTGAAGACGTGGCCAACGTCTGCGTATTCCTGGGTTCCGAACTCTCCTCCTACGTCAGCGGACAAGTCATCAACGTTTGCGGTGGAATGAACCGTTAAGAATGACCGTCCTTTACGAAGACAACCATTTGCTCATCGTCAACAAAGCCTGCGGAGAAATCGTACAGGTGGACAAGACGGGTGACCTCTCCCTGGAGGAATCGCTAAAGCAATGGTTGAAAGCAAAATACAACAAACCGGGTAACGTCTTTTTAGGCGTTACCCACCGTTTGGATCGCCCGGTGACGGGCATTGTCATTTTTGCCAAGACCAGCAAGGTCTTGCCTAGACTCAACGAGCTGTTCCAAAAGGGTGAGATTCACAAAACCTACTGGGCACTGGTCAAGAACCCACCCAAGCAAACGGAAGGTGTTCTGGAACATTTTCTACTTCGGAACGAGAAACAAAACAAAAGTTACGCCTACGATACAGAGAAGCCCGATTCCAAAAAGGCCATCCTGCATTACAAGATCATTGGCAAGTCCGACACCTATTATTTGTTGGAAATCGACCTGAAGACAGGCCGACATCACCAGATTCGCTGCCAGTTGGCCAAGATGGGTTGTCCCATCAAAGGAGACCTCAAATACGGCTTCGACCGATCCAACAAGGATGGTGGCATCTCGCTGCATGCCAGGCATATAGAATTCATTCATCCGGTGAGCAAAACCCACATCGAACTCACTGCTCCACTGCCCACGCACGATCCCGTTTGGCAGTATTTTGAGAAATAGGCGCTAACTGAAAATATTTTTCAAAAAAAAATTGTTTGATAAAAAACCTTTGTATCTTTGCAGCATCAAACACGAGAACAATGGACGATATTTGCATCATCAAGGAAGTTTATAAGCTGCTCTACCAGTTTGAGAAAGACTTTTTCGAAAAACATCAGATGACCATCAACGATGCGATGGTGATTTGTTGCCTCAAAAACGGGGAGGAGAAATCGGCCGGTGACATCTGCGAATTCGTAGGTCTTTCCAATTCCAGGGTTTCCAAAGTATTGTGCACCGTCGAAGAAATGGGCTACATTCAACGACGCCTTGGTTCCAAGGACAAGCGCCAAATGTTTTTCTCCTTGACAGAGAAAGGCAGGAATAAGGTGGAAACCATGAAAGGTCAATCCCTGCATTTCGCCGATTTCCTCAAGAAAATATCCAAACAGTGTACCCAATAATATTTTTTTTCACACAAACTGTTTAGTACGAAATAATTCAAATAGAAAACAATATGAAGAAGACACTTTTTGCAATCGTGGTCTTGATGGCCGCACTAACCGGATGTAAAGCAAAAGCTGGAGAAACATCCGCTTCAGCAGAACCGAATAAAACAACTACAAACAATAAACAAATGGGAGCAATTCATTTAACAAAAGAAACCTTCATGCAGAAGGTGGCAAACTTCGAAGCCAATCCGAAGGAATGGAAATACCTGGGCGACAAACCCTGTATCATTGATTTTTATGCCGACTGGTGCGGTCCATGCAAAGCCGTGGCACCAATTCTGGAGGAACTGGCCAAAACCTACGACGGACAGATCTACGTTTACAAAATCAACACGGACGAACAGCAAGAACTTGCCGGAGCCTTTGGCATCCGCAGCATTCCAAGCTTGCTTTTCGTACCGATGGACGGAAAACCACAAATGAGCGTGGGCGCGTTGCCCAAGGCACAGATGGTGGAGGCGATCAATACGATTCTTTTACTGAAAAAATAAAGCTGTTTCCTTAGGAAACGTATTGAAACATCTTTCCCGAACGAATTTTGACCATCTCAGTTGAGGTGGTCATTTTTGTGCTTGCGATTTTTGATTGTTTTGCGGTTCTGCCTAACAATCGGTAACTTTGCGACATAAAATAAATTTTATGAAAAAGAAAGTGATAGTAGTAGGAGGCGGATTTGCCGGCCTGCAAATGGTCCGTGCATTGGACGAGAAACTTTTCGATATACTCCTTTTAGATAAACTCAACCACCACCAGTTCCAACCTTTGTTTTATCAGGTTGCCACCTCCCAGATTGAGCCTGCCAGCATATCCTTTCCATTGAGGAACATTTTCAAGAATAAGAAAAATGTGCAGGTCAGGATGGCGGATGTCACTGCCATTGACCGTGATAAGAAGTTGGTAACGACTGATATCGGTGATTTTGCATACGATTACCTCGTCATAGCGATTGGCTGCCGTACCAATTTCTTTGGCAATGTAAACATTCGAAACAATGCCTTCTCACTGAAAACGACGTACGATGCCATCACCCTGCGCAACCATGTTTTGAAGAACTTTGAAGCGGCCATTTCTGCCAAGGAAGAAGAAAAACAGTGTTACTTGAACCTGGTTATCGTCGGAGGCGGACCAACGGGTGTAGAACTTGCCGGTTCTTTTGCAGAAATCAAGAAAAATATTTTGCCAAACGATTACCATGGTATCGATTTCTCGAAATTTCGGATTATTTTGGTGGAAGGGTCTCCGAATACCTTGAACAATATGAGTCAGGCTACCAAGGATACCTCTGCCAAATACCTCCGGAAAATGGGTGTGGAACTTAAAACCGGCACCATCGTGCAAGATTATGACGGGAAAACATTGACCCTACGAGGTGGAGAGCAAATTTCAACCCGCACCGTCATCTGGGCTGCAGGAGTGCGTGGACGACTGATGGAAGGATTTCTGCCGGAAGAAGTTTCGGAGCATGGCAAACGTTTGCTGGTGAATCGTATCAATCAACTTAAAGGAACGTCGGATATTTTTGTTGTGGGCGACATCGCTTGCATGATTACGCCCAAATATCCCCGTGGTCATCCACAGTTGGCCAATGTAGCCATCAATCAAGCCAAATTGCTGGCAAAGAATTTAAAAAACATCGAATTGGGTAAACCAATCAAGGATTTTGAATACCATGATTTGGGTTCCATGGCTACCGTCGGAACCAACAAGGCTTTGGTTGATTTCCCAGGGGTGCATTTTAAAGGTCGTTTTGCATGGCTCATTTGGATGTTCCTTCACCTGATGCTGATACTAAGTGTTCGCAACAAGCTGATTATCTTTATCAACTGGGCCTGGGCGTACATTACCAAGGATACGTCCTTGCGCTTGATTCTGACCCGTCCGGACGATCGCCAGGCATAAATAAATAAGGCTACCCGTCGCGGGCAGCCTTATTTGAAGTTAACCTAATCGTTTTTCAGAATGGAGGCCTGAATGGGGCAGGTCCAGACTGACAATAGCATCTGATTCCCATTAAATGGTGTTAGTCGAAAGCGGTGTAAGCCGTTTCTCCGTGTTGACTTTCGTCCAGACCCAAGGATTCTTCCTTCACAGTAGCACGGATACCAATCGTCTTTTCAACTAGTTTGAACAAAAGGAAGGTGCCTACACCGGAGTAAACCAGGGTTGTAAGGGTTGCGATACCTTGTACTCCAAGTTGGTGCCAGTTTCCGAAGGCAGCGCCGCTGTAAGCAGCTTGTACGGCCGGAGTTGCAAGAACACCTGTCAGCATAGCACCGATGATACCACCGATACCGTGTACGCCGAAAGCATCCAACGAGTCATCATAACCCAGTTTGGGTTTCACGATAGCAACCATGAAGAAGCAAATCAGGGAAACAACCAGACCAATGATCAACGCTCCTGTCACATCAACGAACCCTGCAGCGGGAGTGATGGCAACCAAACCGGCTACAGCACCCGTACATACGCCAACGATCGTTGGTTTTTTACCATGGAACCAGTCAAGAAGTGCCCATACCAATGCAGCAGTAGCAGCGGCGATGTGTGTCACCAGGAAGGCGTTGCCAGCCAGACCGTCAGCAGCCAGACCGCTACCAGCGTTGAAACCGAACCAACCGAACCACAGCAAGGATGCACCGATGAATACGTGAGGAATGTTGTGCGGAGGTATGGCATGACCTTGATAGTCACGACGTTTGCCTAAAAGAAGAGCCATTACGATGGCGGCGATACCTGCATTGATGTGTACAACCGTACCACCTGCGAAGTCCAATGCGCCCATCTTGAACAACCAACCGTCACCGGACCATACCCAGTGGGCAATCGGGTTGTAAATAATGATGGCCCAAAGAAGACTGAATACCAAGAAACCTTTGAATTTAATGCGTTCTGCGAAAGCACCAAGGATAAGCCCCGGGGTGATGACAGCAAACATACATTGGAACATGATGAATACGAAGTGAGGTATGGTGCCTATGGTTCCACCGTCTGCAGTTGCCTGTGAATGTGAAATGAAATAGGGGCTCAAGTCGCTGGCGCTGATGCCATTAAGAAATGCCCAGTCAAAACCACCGATGTAAGGAGCCAATGCACCTTTGATGCTTCCGAAAGACATGCTGTAACCTATTGCAACCCATTCAACACTGATGACAGCCATCAGGATGATGCATTGCATCAATACATTCAATACATTTTTACGACGAACCAGACCGCCATAAAACAAAGCCAGTCCAGGTATGGTCATCAAAAGAACTAGAGCACAAGCCACGATCATCCAGGCGGTATCGCCGGCATCCACGACTGGAACGATGGCCGCAGGAGCAGCTGTTTGAGCAGAGACGGCTAGGGTAGTCAGACCCAATGCCGCAAGAGATAAAAATATTTTTTTCATTGTTTGAATCTTTTTGGGAGGGTTACTTGTCGTCTTTGTTGTATAGTGCTTCCGGGCCTTTTTCGCCGTTGCGGATGCGGTAGGTTTCCTCAATATCGTAAACGAAAACCTTTCCATCGCCTGGCTCACCGGTACGGGCAGCCGTCATGATGGCGTTTACAGTTTTTTCGAGGTTGATGTCACGCACCACAATGGAAAGCATTCGGCGTTGAATGTAATTGGACTGGAATATCTGTCCCCTAACGACCTGATCTTCGGTTGATTTCCCAAGACCGGTAATGTCCCAATACGAGAACCAATCGATGTCAACATCATACAATGCTTTCTTGACATCTTCAAACTTGGATTTACGAATAATGGCTTCAATCTTTTTCATATTACGAGTTTTAGTAAAGTTTTTAAAGGGTAATCCCAAGGACCAGGAAAGCGTCGCCCGTTGAAGGATTGGCACCTGCAACACCGTAAACAGGCAGGCTGAATTTGTCGGAGATTTCGATGGCTTTGCTGACTTTCAAACCAATGTTTGTAACACCTGCACCACCATACATTGGGGTGTTAAGTGGTGCGCCGCCTACAAAAACTTTGGCATTCGATGCCAATTGGTAACCTAGCTCCACGTAGGTTGAAAAGGCCTGGTCGCCTCCAGACGTTTTGTCAGCTCCTGCAAACATGGTATTCAGACTTGCGCTGAGCGGAAGACTTTCTGAACCGGTGTAAGCCAAGGTGGCTTCGAAAATGTGGTCCGTGCCACTACCGTACTTGAAGTAGCTCTTTGTGAATCCCCAGTTGTAGTCGGTCAGGGTCAGGGACAAAGCGCTTGAAAAGACATAAGTGGCATACAAATCAACTTCTTTGACTGTGCCGGTGAAGCTGCTGGAACCCCATGCACCCAATGTGAGGCTTCCTACGGTGTACGAAACGTACGGTTGGAAGTTGGGGGATTGAGAAGGAGCGGTAACGGATAAATCCTGTTTGAAACCACGCCATACATACGAACTTACGATGTCCGTTCCTACACTGAACTGAGCTGAGGCAACCGTTGCGCTAGCAGCCAAGACCAAGGTTAAAATACCTTTTGAAATCATCTTTTTGTAACTTTTCATCTTTCGTTTTTTTAGTGTTAAACCTAATACCTCTTTTTTACGCTGCAAACATACGTTAAAAATATGAAACAACAAAGCATTGTGATAAAAAAAATAGATAAAAGCTTTACAAAAGATAGTAAAATAGTTTAAAGGCTATCATAATGATTGTAAAAATGGTATATTGCTTACAAATAAATTAACGCAAAAATGTATGGAATAGCTATTGATTGCATAAATTTCCAACAATTTAGTACGAATTTGTAAGAATAGGCAGGTTAAACAACCCTAAAATCAATTATCCGTTTATTCTGAAAAATTCAAGTAACTTTGTATGAAAATAAGTACCTGTGGAAAAAGAAAAAATCGACCTTCTGGCTACAATCTTCCAGAGTTGGTGTGGCCAGACCCCTCAAAAAATAGAATTTTTACCCCCGAGCGGATCGTACCGGAGTTATTGTCGGATGCAGGCTGAAAACTTTTCGGCACTTGGTGCCTGGAACGCCGATTCCAAGGAAAACGACGCATTCCTTTCATTTTCAAAGAGTTTCTTCGATAAAGGTTTGCCTGTTCCTGCCATCTATGGAGTCGATGAAGCAGAATGCGTTTACTTGCTGGAAGATCTCGGAGCCGATACCTTGTTCGATTGTGTCAAGTCAAGTCCCTTCAACGATTCCATCAAATCGTTGTATCGCAAAAGCCTAAAAAGCTTGGTGAATCTGCAACTCAAAGGCAAGGATTGCATCGATTACACCAAATGCTACCCTCGCGCCGCTTTCGACCGGGATTCCATGATGTGGGACCTGAACTATTTCAAATATTATTTTCTCAAATTGGTTCGCATTCCATTCGACGAGCAGGCGTTGGAAGACGATTTCCGAAACTTTACGGACTACCTGCTGCAGGAACGAAGCGATTACTTCTTGTTCCGGGATTTCCAATCTGCCAACATCATGATCAAAGCCGGCGAACCCTTTTTCATCGACTATCAAGGCGGTCGCCGGGGTGCGTTGCAATACGACCCTGCCAGTTTGCTGTTCGATGCAAAGGCAAAGGTCCCCAAAGAAGACCGACAGGAATTGATCTCCTACTATATGGATGAGCTCGAAAAACAAATCCCAGTGGATCGCGGCCAGTTCATGGGCTTCTACCAAGGTTATGTGCTCATCCGTCTGATGCAGGCCATGGGCGCTTTCGGTTTCCGCGGAGTCGTGGAAAAGAAACCCGGTTTTATGGAAAGCATTCCCCCAGCATTGGTCATGTTCGAAGACATGCTCGAAGATTGGAACTTGCCTTTGGAAGTGCCCGAACTAAAAGCCTGCTTTCAGCGCATGATTGATTCGGCCTATCTGAGACATTTACTCGAAACACATTTATGAAACGAGCATGTTGCCTTTTGCATCCCCGTATATGGGCAATTGACATGCGCGTTTCATACGTCCATAAATTAAAAAACATGTTCGAATGAAAGGGGTGATTTTTGCAGCTGGTTTGGGGACTCGGCTCTACCCGTTTACCAAAGACAAACCCAAGGCTTTGGTTGAAGTCCACGGCAAGGCGATGTTGGGGCATACCCTCGATAAATTCAGGGCTGCGGGCATTTTTAATGTCATCATCAATGTTCACGCTTTTGCCTCCTTGGTTGAACACTATATAAAGGTGTATGCTACTTCGTTTCCCGAAATGCATTTGGAGGTCTCGGACGAATGCGAACTCTTGCTCGAAACGGGTGGGGGTCTGAAAAAAATGCAGGCTTATCTGGATGAGCCGTTCATCGTGCACAACGTTGATGTGTTATCGACGATTGATCTTTCGGTGCTTGCATCAGAGGCAAGACTTGTTTTAGCGAATGGATTCGCTTTTCAGAGCTGCCCTAATTCTGCGAACTGCCTTGCGACTCTTGCCGTCCGCTCCTGCGAAAGCGACCGTTATTTCTTATTCAACGAAGCCGGTATACTTTGTGGTTGGGAAAATGTCCGCACCGGGGAGCAGAAGATTTCCCGTCCTTTCGAGAAGAACTTGCGGCGTTTCGGCTTCACAGGTATTCACTGTCTTTCACCCTCCATTTTCCAACTCATGACGGAAGATGGAGTCTTTTCCATCACCGATGTTTATTTGCGGTTGGCTTTGGATCACGATATTCGCATGGTCGATGTTTCGAATGCCGCTTGGTTCGATATCGGCAGCCCCGAACAGCTCGCAGTGGCGGAACTGGATTTTCATAATCCAAGCGTGCCATCGAATGCCAGCTTTTCGAAAAAAAATAGGTAGGGTTCTATTTCGAAAAAAAAATTATCGCCAATATGTTGGTAGTTATAACCTACAACTACCAACATATTGGCGATAATTTTAAAATGGTTTTTGGGGTGTGCTCTTCGCGATTTGAAAATGGTGTTACTTAATCCGGTGCGCCAGCGTAGCCGTAGCTTGGAACGTAGGCATCAATAGCACTTCGGCAATCTGAACATGCATAGGCGCCGATGCCGCATAATACACCGTTTCAGCCACATCGTCCCCATTGAGTGGTTTTATGCCCTTGTAGAAATCGTCTGCTGCGGGTTTGTCGCCGCGGAAACGCACCACGGTGAAATTGGTTTCCACCATGCCCGGTTTAATCAAAGTAACCCGTAAAGGGGTATCAACTAGGTCAATGCGCAGACCATCCGTCAGCGATTTTACCGCAGCTTTGGAGGCGCAATATACGCTGCCGTTGGCATACGCCGCATCACCGGCAATGGAACCTATATTGATGATGTGTCCGCTCCAGCGGGAAACCATGCCAGGAACCACCAAGCGGGTCATGGCCAGCAGTCCTTTGATGTTGGTGTCCAGCACAATATCCCATTCGTCCAAATCACCCTGGAATTCCTTGTCCACGCCGATGACCAGACCGGCGTTGTTCACCAGCACGTCGATATCGGACCAAGGTTTCTGCAGGGAATCAATAGCCTGCTTCATCGCAGCACGATCACGAACGTCGAAGGGCAAGGCCAACACCTGGATGCCGTAGGTTTTCTCGAGTTCAGCCTTTAAAACGGCGACTTTTTCTGGATTCCTACTGTTCAAAATGAGGTCTGAACCCTGCGCTGCAAATTTCCGGGCGCAGCCTTCGCCAATGCCGCTGGTGGCACCTGTAATAAGGACGATTTTACCTTTCATGAATTTTTTTTCAAAGATGGACACTTTTTTTGTGAAAACACGAATCAAAACCATGGTAAAAAGCATTCTTTATTGTAAAAATAGAGGATTCTTCCTAATCGAGACAATTCAAGACAAACCATTCGAATAAATCCAGATAAAAAGTGATAATTATTGAAAAAAGTCAAAAAAACTTATATATCGTAACATATTTGGAGAAAAATGCTCCAAATCATTGTATTTATAAATAACTTGCCTATCTTTGCAGCATCAAAACCGAACGTTTAGAAATAACGAGAACATGACTCCATCTATTCTTATGAACCTAAACCTGATTGGTATTCTTCTACTAGAAGAGTAGCAAAGTAGTGAGAGCGTACGGTTGACGAATGAAATAAATAAACTAAAACCCTTCTTGCTACACAGCAGGAGGGGTTTTTGATTTCTAACGAACACAACATTAAAACATACAACAATGTCAGACAAAGTTTTTATTTTCGACACCACACTCCGGGATGGGGAACAAGTGCCAGGATGCCAATTGAACACCGTGGAAAAGATTCAGGTTGCCAAGGCGCTGGAATCGCTAGGGGTTGACGTCATAGAGGCAGGTTTTCCGATTTCAAGCCCAGGCGATTTCAAATCGGTGGTCGAAATCTCCAAAGCAGTGACCTGGCCAACGATCTGTGCCCTGACGCGTTCCGTCGAAAAAGACATCGACGTAGCTGCCGAAGCGTTGAAATATGCCAAGCGAGGGCGCATTCATACGGGTATCGGAACCTCCGACTACCACATCAAACACAAGTTCAATTCCACCCGCGAAGATATTTTGGAACGCGCCATCGCTTGCGTCAAATACGCCAAAAAATACGTGGAAGACGTTGAATTTTACTGCGAAGACGCCGGCCGTACCGACAACGAGTACTTGGCCCGCGTGGTTGAAGCCGTCATCAAGGCTGGTGCTACCGTCGTAAATATTCCTGACACGACTGGATACTGCCTGCCCAATGTGTATGGCGAAAAGATCAAGTTTCTGATGGAAAACGTCAAGGACGTGGACAAAGCCATCATTTCCACCCATTGCCACAACGATTTGGGCATGGCCACGGCCAATACCATGGCGGGAATTTTGAACGGTGCCCGCCAGGTCGAAGTAACCATCAACGGCATCGGCGAACGTGCCGGGAACACTTCCCTCGAGGAAATCGCCATGATTTTGAAGTGCCACAAGGACATCAACGTGCATTCCGACATCAATACCCAACGCATCATCAAAACCAGTCGCTTGGTTTCCAACCTGATGAACATGCCGGTTCAACCGAATAAAGCCATTGTAGGCCGCAACGCCTTTGCACACTCCAGCGGTATCCACCAGGACGGGGTGCTCAAAAATCGCGAAAGCTACGAAATTATGGACCCCAAGGACGTGGGCATCGACGAAAATTCCATCGTGCTCACTGCCAGAAGCGGACGTGCAGCGTTGAAACATCGCTTGGCCATTTTGGGCGTTCACATTGATGGCGACCGTTTGGTGGAAGTTTATCAGGAATTTCTTAAATTAGCAGACCGTAAGAAAGACCTCAACGACGATGACGTGTTGTTGCTGGTGGGCGAAGAACGCACCAAAAGCAGCCGAATCAAACTGGATCATTTGCAGGTAGTGACCGGCAAAGGTGTCTTGCCCATGGCCAGCATCATTTTGGACATCGCTGGCGAAAAATTTGAAGCCACTTCCTCCGGGAATGGTCCGGTGGACGCAGCCCTCAAAGCGCTGAAGAAAATCGTGAACCGTGAAACCACCGTGCAGGAGTTCCTCATCCAAGCCATGACCAAAGGCAGTGACGATACCGGAAAGGTGCACATGCAGGTGGAATACGACGGAGTGGTTTATTACGGTTTCTCCGGCAACACCGACATCGTAACCGCTTCGGTGGAAGCGTACATCGATGCCATCAACAAGATTGTAAAATAAGATGTCTCAAAAGGCTGCCAATCTCTGCGTTGCTGCTCGCCAGCCACTCCTCACGTACCTTAAGTACGCTCCGGGGAGTCTGTCAATCAGCGCCTTGACCTTGACACACTTTTGAAACATCTTCACTGAATATCAACATTTAAACAGAGCAGAATCTATATTATATGAAACAAACATTATTCGATAAAATATGGGACAGCCACGTGGTTACCGCGGTGGAAAATGGTCCCACGCAAGTATATATTGACCGGCATTATTGCCACGAAGTCACCAGCCCGCAAGCGTTTCAAGGAATGCGCAACCGCAATCTGACGTTTCTGCGACCAGAAAAGACCTTCGCCATTCCCGACCACAACATTCCTACCCTGAATCAGGAAAAGCCCATCGAGGATCCCATTTCTGCTTTTCAGGTGGAAACCTTGACCAAGAATGCCAACGAATTCGGCATTACGTTATTCGGCCTTGGCCATCAGAAAAACGGGGTGATCCACGTGGTTGGGCCGGAAAATGGCTTGACGCTGCCCGGCATGACCATCGTTTGCGGCGACTCGCACACCTCCACGCACGGTGCTCTCGGCGCTGTCGCCTTTGGCATCGGTACGTCCGAAGTGGAAATGGTGATGGCTTCCCAATGCATCCTCCAAGCCAAGCCGTTGCGCATGCGCATTACCATCGACGGAACCCTCGGCAAGGGGGTTTCAGCCAAGGACTTGGCCTTGTACGTCATTGCCAAAGTGACAACCGGCGGTGCAACCGGATATTTCGTGGAATACGCCGGTGAAGCCATTCGTGCCCTGAGCATGGAAGGCCGCCTGACGCTTTGCAACTTGTCCATCGAAATGGGTGCACGAGGTGGAATGGTCGCTCCCGATGAAATCACCTTCGACTACATCAAGGGTCGCGAATTTGCTCCGAAAGGTGCCGAATGGGAGGAAGCCGTTTCCAAATGGTCAGCACTGAAATCGGATGACGATGCTGTTTTCGATAAAGAAATCGTATTTAAAGCCGAGGATATTGAACCCAGGATTACCTACGGAACCAATCCGGGCATGGGACTGGGCATTACCGAAAGCATTCCCACATTGGATTCCATCGATGAGGCCAGTAAGATTTCTTTTTCCAAGTCGCTGGAATACATGGGTTTCCATCCGGGCGAAAAAATGCTTGGCAAAAAAATCGATTACGTGTTTCTGGGCAGCTGCACCAACGGGCGCATCGAAGACTTCCGTGTTTTCGCAAACTACGTGAAGGGCAAGAAGAAAGCCGACGACGTGGTGGTTTGGCTGGTTCCCGGATCGTGGGCTGTGGAAGAACAATGCCGCAAGGAAGGCTTGGTCGAAATCTTGGAAGCCGCTGGTTTCAAGCTTCGTCAACCCGGTTGCTCGGCTTGTTTGGCTATGAACGACGACAAGGTGCCTGCCGGCAAATACGCCGTTTCCACCTCGAACCGTAACTTTGAAGGCCGCCAAGGCCCCGGTGCTCGCACCATCCTGGCCGGCCCGCTGGTAGCTGCAGCCGCAGCAGTGACAGGACGCATCACCGACCCAAGATACTAATATGGAACCAATTTTCCGATTTTCCCTGCCCATCCAGGTCCGTTTCAACGACGTTGACATCATGGGACACGTGTCCAACACGGTCTATCAGAATTACTACGACGCGGGCAAAATGGATTATTTCGATAATCTGTTTGACGGTCTGAATTACAAGGAACTCGGTATTGTCGGTGCTTCCATCAAGATCGAATACCTCAAACCGATCATGTTCAAAGATGAAATATACGTGGAGACTCGCGTTTCCATCCTCGGCAACAAAAGTTTCACCATGGAACACCGGTTGGTGAACATGGAGAACGGAGAATTGCTATCCACGTGTACGGCCGTAATTGTATGCTACGATGCGGTGCACAAGGTGAGCATTCCAATGCCCGCCACATGGCGTCAGAACATCATCAACCACGAAGGCAAGCAATTGATTATTAAGTAAAAAACCAGACCCGAAAGGGCAAAAAAATAAAGTATGGAAAAGTTTTTAACCCTTACTTCCACCATTGTTCCACTACCCATCGAAAACGTGGATACGGACCAAATCATCCCCGCCCGCTTCCTGAAGGCTACCTCCAAGGACGGTTTCGGCGACAACCTCTTTCGCGACTGGCGCTACGACAGCAACAACCAGCCCATTCCTGAATTTATTCTGAACAACCCGACCTACAGCGGCTCCATTTTGGTGGCCGGCAAAAACTTCGGCAGCGGTTCCTCCCGCGAACATGCCGCCTGGGCAGTAGCCGGTTACGGTTTCCGCGTGGTGGTTTCCAGCTTCTTCGCCGATATCTTCAAAGGCAACTCTTTGAACAACGGCGTTTTACCCGTTGTCGTTTCCGAAGAATTCTTGGCTGAAATCTTTGCTGCCGTCAACGCTGACCCGAAGGCTACCCTGACGGTCAATTTGGAAGAACAGTCCATCACCAACAATGCGAATGGTGCAGTGGAAACGTTTCAGATCAATGCGTATAAGAAAAATTGCATGCTGAATGGTTTTGATGATATCGATTTCTTATTAAGCAATAAGGATAAGATTCAGGAATGGGAACTGCAAAAATGAAGATTGAAATAATGGATACGACGCTTCGGGATGGGGAACAAACCTCCGGAGTATCATTTGCTGGGCAAGAAAAGCTCAGTGTGGTTCGGCTGTTGTTGGACGATTTGAAGGTGGATCGGGTGGAAATCGCTTCGGCAAGGGTTTCTGCCGGTGAATTCGAATCCGTTCGTCGCATCGGCATCTGGGCCAGACGCTACAACATGCTGGACAGGGTCGAAATCCTCGGTTTCATTGATAAGGGACTATCCTTGAAATGGGTCACCGACGCCGGTATGAAGGTGATCAACTTGCTCACCAAAGGCTCGTTGAACCACGTCACCAACCAACTTCGCAAGTCGCCTGAGCAACACCTCGAAGACATTCGTGCGGAAATCGCCTTGTGCCAGGAAGCCGGTGTTTCCGTGAACCTGTACCTCGAAGATTGGTCCAACGGCATGATCCATTCACCCGAATACGTCTTTTTTATGATGGACGGTATGCGCGACCTGCCTGTGAAACGCTTTATGCTGCCCGATACATTGGGCATCCTGAATCCGACCCAGGTCACCGATTTCTGTCGTCAAATGGTGGAACGCTACCCCGAACTGCATTTCGATTTCCACGCCCACAACGACTACGATCTGGCCGTTGCCAATGTCTTCGCCGCCGTTCAAGTTGGCGTGAAAGGCGTGCACGTCACCGTCAACGGTCTGGGCGAACGCGCGGGAAATGCGCCGCTCACCAGTGTCATCGCTGTGTTGCACGATCATCTCAACTTCGAAACCAACATCAACGAAGACAAGCTGACCACGATCAGTAAAATCGTGGAATCCTATTCCGGCATCCGCATTCCGGCCAACAAACCGGTGATCGGTGACAATGTCTTTACCCAAACCGCCGGTATCCACGCAGACGGTGACGCCAAAAACAACCTGTATTTCAACGACTTGCTTCCCGAACGCTTTGGCCGAACCCGCGAATATGCGCTCGGAAAGACTTCAGGCAAAGCCAGCATCAAGAAAAACCTGGAAGCCCTCGGCATCGAATTGGACGAAGACTCCATGCGCCTGGTTACTGAACGCATCATCGAACTGGGCGACAAAAAGCAACTCGTCACACAGGAAGACCTGCCGTACATCATTTCCGACGTGCTCAAGCAGGTGAACACAGAGCAACCGGTGCGCATATTGAACTATTCGCTATCGCTGGCGCACGGTTTACGTCCCGTAGCAACCGTGAAACTCGAAATCGGTGGCGTTGTCTATCAGGACACTTCCGCCGGCGACGGTCAGTACGATGCCTTTATGCAGGCGCTCCGCAGAATCTACGAAAGTAGGCATCGGGTGCTGCCCAAACTGACCAATTATGCGGTCAACATTCCGCCGGGTGGTCGCACAGACGCCTTCGTGCACACGGTCATCAACTGGCAGGATGTGGATCGGGAATTCCGCACGAGCGGCCTCGACGGTGACCAGACGGAAGCTGCGATTAAGGCCACCATAAAGATGTTAAACATCATCGAATTACGTGAAAATCCAATAGGAAGCTAAATACTGCGTTACTCTCCACTCCTCGATCCTCACGTACTTAAAGTACGCTCCGGTACGAGTTCGCGAAGAGTGCCTTGTCTTTAACTCCCTATTGAATTTTCACTCTTGCAGAATACAACTTACTACGAATAATAAATTAAGAAGAATGAAGCTGAATATTGCTGTATTGCCCGGTGACGGGATCGGACCTGAGATTGTGGAACAAGCTTTGAATGTGACCAAAGCGGTTTGTGAAAAATTTGGACATGAGTTGACGTACGAAACCGCCATCGTTGGGGCTTGCGCCATTGATGCCACCGGCAACCCGTACCCCGATGCCACCCACGAATTGTGTATGAAATCGGATGCGGTGCTTTTTGGCGCCATCGGTTCTCCAAAATATGATAATGATCCAACAGCCAAGGTTCGTCCAGAGCAGGGTTTGCTGGCCATGCGCAAAAAGCTTGGTTTGTACGCCAACATCCGTCCGGTAGCCGTTTTTCCCTCTTTAATTTCCCGCTCACCGCTTCGTTCCGATTTGGTGGAAAACGCTGATTTCATGTGCATTCGTGAATTGACGGGTGGCCTGTACTTTGGTCGCCCGCAAGGTCGCAGCGAAGATGGCAACAGCGCGGTGGATACTTGTTCCTATACCCGCGAAGAAATTGAACGCATTTTGAAACTGGCCTACGAATATGCCGGCCAACGTCGCAAGAAACTAACGGTGGTGGACAAGGCCAACGTTTTGGAAACCTCCCGTTTGTGGCGTCAAATCGCTCAGGAAATGGCTCCCAATTATCCGGACATCGAAACCGAATACATGTTCGTGGACAATGCTGCGATGCGCATCATTCAATGGCCTTCTAGCTTTGACGTGATGGTGACGGAAAACATGTTCGGCGATATTCTCACCGATGAGGCTTCTGTAATCACCGGTTCCATGGGCTTGTTGCCTTCAGCTTCGGTAGGCCTCCACACCTCGGTTTTTGAACCGATTCACGGATCGTATCCGCAGGCTGCTGGGAAGAATATTGCAAACCCATTGGCTACAGTGCTTTCAGCCGCTTTGATGTTTGAATATGCGTTCGGGCTGATGGAAGAAGGTGCGCTGATTCGTCAGGCAGTGGCTGCTTCGATGGAAGCGGGCTGCGTGACGGAAGACATAACGATTGCCGGCCAGACGGCCCATTCGACTTCGCAGGTGGGTGAGTGGTTGGTGGAATACATCCAGAAGTAATCTTTCGACAATCAGCGTATTAGAATCCATTAAGATTTGGCGGACGGCATCCGCCGAATTGGATCTAAAGATTTAGAAAGCGATTCTTACCCTTTGCGGGGTGGTAGTCGCTTTTTTAGTGCAATGTTCATGGCGTTCTCCGGCTACGAGGGGTGAGGAATTAGGTTCAGTCGATCGGGACTGGTCGGCGGCGCGCCCCCGGCACAAAAATCTTGTCTCTTCGAGCCTTCAATATTTTGTTTTGCCGGGCCCACCCCACCTCGGGCGCCCTCCTCCAATGAACCCAATTCCTCACCCCTCATCCGCCTACGACCGGGTGGGTGATTGTCCGGGTTAGCAGTCTTTTATTGCCTCAAGAAGCCCAATTCATAGACTTGGGGGTGTATCTTTTCGGTGAGTATTTTATACGATTCTTCGAAGGGTTTGAAACTGACCAAGGGGAAATCGCCACTGGCATTTCTTTGCTGAAGGGCTTTTCGAATCTGGTACCAACCGACGTCGGCTCTGTTTAGTTTTAGCTCGTCTCGAACGCTTCGAACATCGGTTTGGTTGAAATAGGCTTTCCACAGTGTTTTACCATTTTCTAAGACTGCTTTTGCTTCTTCCGATAGAACTTTGTCTGCCAAATATTGGACCATAAAATCGGACTCAAAACGGTCGGTGGCATTCACCTCTTCCTCCGTGAACGGAATGAAATGGTTCACAATCGTCCATTTCTGATTGTTCCATTCCAGGTCGTTTGCGCTTGCTGTTAGGTTGCTGCCATTAAAAAGCATCCAGATTAGACAGTCGTTTTTAAATTCATCGGTAAGCTCTTGAGTGGGTTGTAAGAACTGGTCTCTGTCGTTTAACCAGGTGGGTTTCACAATTCGGCGAACGGTAAAAACGATGGATGCTTTTCGAAGATTGGATGGATTTACAAAGAGCCCGCGTGCACTACTATAACCAGAGGAGAAAAGCATCGTTTTTAATGCAGCATTTTGCAAGTCATTACCAGCGCAATTCAGCCAACCAATGGCATACTCAGACCATTTTGTTCCTCTTAAGTCTTTGCCTGAGGAGGCAGGTGAAATGGCATTTTTAAGTGGGATAATATCAACATCATTGGTTTTAGGTCTTTCAATCCAATTGGTCAATAATTGATTACTGGGTGTTGAAACAAAAACCTTTTCACCTATAGGAGTCGCATTCTTATTTAAAACCTCCGTTGTGATTTCTGAAACTAATGGGAATTTCTTATGAATCATATCGGTTTTCCAAATTAAAAAACCAATTGGGAAACTACCTTTAATTCCATCAAATGACTTGCTATCCACAACAAATCCACCCAGATAGTTGGAATTCCAGTTATTCCGAAACTCTTCTAAAGTTGGCGCAACTGCGTATTTCAATGTACTGAACATGGCGAGTGTAGCAGTTGGGATTTCCTTTGAAATTCTTGCTACAAATTGTGTGTACAATTCATTACTCGCCTTCCCAAACTCCTTCATCGAGGTGGATGCAAACTTGGTTTTGGCCACCCCTGTTTTATTTTCACCACCACTAGGCGTATCGGCATTGGTTGCTTCCGCGTAGGGTGGATTAATCAAAACCAAAATCTTTTTACCATCAGCGATGGCTTTGCGTAAACTCTCTGGAACTTTGTTCGTCAATGAATAATCAATTTTTCCATCATCCGTAATATCGTCATTCAGATAGTCGTATTGAAAACGTTGAGAAGCAACGCAAGTTTTGGTAGCTTTCATCACATCCACATCCGCACTGTCCAGCGTTGACATGTAGATGTTTCTAGGGTTTGAATGCTTTACCTCCAGATTTCCGACACCGCAACACATATCCCAAATAAGGTATTCTTTCTGCCAATTGTCACCAAGCGTTTCAGTTAGTTTATCATATGCTTTGTCAACCACATTTAAGGGCGTATAAAAAGCACCCTTAAAACTGCGTTCATCGATGGGTATCAGACTATCCCTTCTTTCAAGCAGGTAATTTCGATATTCGGCTTTTGGAGGTTTGTGATAGATGGCCCAAAATTGACGATATCCTTCTTTATTGCTTAACTCATAGATTTTTCCCGCCAAGTTAAAAACCGGATTTCCATTTTTGTGTAGTAATTCAGCTGGAAGATTATCGTGTGTGGAGACCGTTCCATCATGCATGATGTCTGCAAAAAACAACAGCGCATAATTTTCCTCGGAGACCCCATTAATTTCTTTTCCTACCATGGCAACCCATTTATCAAACACCTGCTTCAAATTGTCAGGTGTTATCTGAATGCGGATGATGTCTCCTTTGGCTATGGCCGTTTTAATTGTTTCAATGAATTCAGCCTCGTGCGTTTTGATTCTGAAAGAGACGAAATGCGCACCGATGTGTGCAGAAATCTCATCCAAGGCTTCTTGCGTGTAACTACTTGCCGACCTGCCCCATTTGATGGTTTTTTTGCTTAGAAATGGGATTACATCATCACTTTTCATAATGGATGCTTTCTCAGTATCAATGACAGCTAAAAACGGTGGAATATGGTCCCCTTTATTTAGGGCTTCTTGAACATAGTGCATCAGCTGGGTAAACATGGCATAACTGGAATGCCTGCTGCTGTCTTTTGCTTCAAACCAAATCTCCTTGGTTTGAATATCGATGAGGTTTTTCTGGTATTCTTTTAATCCCAGCGCTTTAATATACGCATCTTTAACGTCTTCCTCGCTGGTAACTTTTTGTAATTTTTCGTAAAGTTTCATGCTATAGGTGCTATCTTAAAATTTTATTTTCAAATTACCCTGTGACATTTTAATTTCAGATGCTAAAGTACCTAAAAAATCAATTTTAAAAACCTCGAATTAATAAATAATTTATGGTGAATTTTTAATGTCTATATAGGGCAGGTTTATCGGTTTCAAAAACGTAATGAATAAACTTTAATTTGATTTGGAATGATAAATAATTAACATGAAGGTTATTGCATTTTCCATTTATGTTATTACCTTTAGGCCGAATTTCGTATCAACTTCAAAGCCTTTTCATCATGAAAATTGACCTCCAAAATGGCGCATACCTTCAAATTGGTGGAGAACTTGGAAAATACAATTCATTGCCTATTGATGTGTTGGTTAAAGTGGCACAGCATCTGCAGGAGTTGATTTCAAGTATAGCTCAAATTGATCTTCCTGATTCCGAATTCCTAAATCCAGATAATTTTCGGATTGAGATTGTCGATTTTAAAAAGGGTAGCGCTGTTCCTGCATTTGCGTTTTCTCAAAGATCTGAATTTAGGGTTGGAACGGATTGTGAGCATCAAAGGACATTCGTCAATGAAAAGTTTGAACAAATCATTGAATTGGCCGATACTGGTCGTTATTTGAAGTTGGCCGAAATGTATCCAGAAGTTCAAAGTAGAAATCCAATTGTGGAAAAAGTTTATGCGTTTGTCAATGATTTTGGAAACTCTCCTGTAAGCTTTGTGAATTACAATAAATTAAACGATACTATTACGCCGATTTATAAACTAAACAAGTTTAAGTCAGGCACAAAGAAGGACTTGATTGGAACAAGTAAAGCAGTTGATGCTGAAAAACCCGAAACAGAATTGGCTATTGGAAAAATCAAACTTCTAAAGCAAAATGGCCGTAAAACCAAGATGAGAATTGTATCCGTTTTCCCCAAACAATATAATGCAGAATATGCTCCTAGTGTTATAGTTGGAGAAAGTTCGAAGTATATTTTTAAATATCCCCTCCGTTGCAAATTTGAGAAAGTTGATGATTTTTTTGTAATTGAATCAGAAATGCTTGGTTTGATTGGAACAGGGTACTCAGAAGACGAAGCTGAATTAGCCTTCTCTGAAGAATTCGACTATCTTTTCATGAAATTAAGTTCGCTTGGCGAATCAGAGTTGACGAAACACAACCGTTTCATTAAGAACGTGTTGGAATATTACATTGAAAAAGTTGAGTCATGAGCGCTTTGGATGCCAAAAAATCGTACAACAATCTCAAGAATAAGGGTTTTGAGGTTGCAGAAAACAAAAGCAATGACCATAAGCGGTTGGATTTTTTTCATAATGGTAAATGGATACTCTGTACCAAAATGAGTCATAGCAATGACGATATTAGAGATGCGCTTATCCATCAAATGGCCCATCAGTGCAAACTAAGTAAAACTGATTTCCTGAATCTTTGCAATTGCCCGCTAAGTCGTGAAGAGTACCTAAAAAAATTAGAAGATTTAGGGTTGTTGGAGTAAGTAATGAATGCCAAACTTTTTTGAGATCGAGTCACATCGATAATGCAAGGAGTTCTTGTCCTAATTCATGTATTCCTTTTTCGATACGTTTTACTTGTTTCGGTCTTGGTTTTCGAATTCCGGATGCGTAATGCCATAATTGCCTTTCATTAATTCCTGTAATTCTACTTAGTGCTGCTTTCGTGAATATGTTACTATAGGCATTTAATAAGGCTTCAGCAGAGAATTTATATTCCAAAACCCATTCATTTTGAAATATTTCTGGGATTGGTTCTTGATCTTCTCTGATGCCTTCTAAATGAAGTTCAATGGCTTCGCTTAGGTTTTTTTTCAGTTCAAGATAGGAGCTACCTGTTGCTATACACCCGGGTAGGTCCAATAAATGGGCAGAAAAATTGTTACCAGTATGGTATAATTCTACTATTATTTGCTGCGGTTTCATAGTTGGTGATATCGTTATTTAAGACCGGCTTGTTTCAGAATTGAATTCAATGTTCCAGGATCGAGGTCTGTGCTTAGATGACCTGATATTGTTACGCGCTTCTTTTACCATTAATACAAAGATAGTAAAAAGACGAACGATTATTGCTAAATAGCTCATAGTATTACTATCAATATTTTTAAAGACTGATTGCAACACTATTCATCCTCAATTTTGTACTTTTGAGAAAACAACCACACCATGCCCAAAACCCTAATCATTCTCACCGGCTCTGGTATCAGTGCCGAAAGCGGTATCAAAACGTTCCGAGATTCAGGTGGGTTGTGGGAAGAACACCGAGTTGAAGACGTGGCCAGCATGGAAGGTTGGTATCGCAATCCCAAGTTGGTCCTCGATTTCTACAACCAGAGGCGGACCCAACTCCTAACGGCTGAACCCAATGCCGCCCATATCGGCTTGGCTGAGATGGAGGCAGAATTTGATGTCAAAATCATCACTCAAAATGTGGATAATCTGCACGAGCGGGCGGGAAGTCACAACGTACTCCATTTGCACGGCGAACTTACCAAGGCTTGCAGCAGTCGGGACAAATCGAATGTCAAAGAAATTGGATATGGGCAGATTCAATTAGGCGAAAAGGCTGCCGACGGTTCCCAGCTTAGGCCCTTCATCGTTTGGTTCGGGGAGGAAGTGCCGGCGATGAAAACGGCGATGGCGTGGGTTTCCAAAGCCGAGATATTGGTCATTATCGGAACATCGCTGCAGGTATATCCGGCGGCTGGGTTGGTCGATTTTGTGCCTGCTGGATGCGCTATTTTTGTGATTGACCCGAACGATGTTGGCAGGTCGCTCCCGAAAGGCTGTGTGCTGATTCGGGAGAATGCGGTGGAAGGGGTTCAGCAGCTGAGAAAGGCATTATCACCAAGACTTTGATATTGGTTTTTTGAAGAAATTTCTGGGTTTCTTTTCATGACTACTGCCACCATTTTTTCACAAAAAGCGGGAAGGTCTTTTGGGCTTCTGCTCGTAATCAGATTGTGATCTATGACCACTTCCTCGTCGATCCATTCTGCACCGGCATTAATCAAATCGGTTTTCAGGGTGGGATAGGAGGTGAGCCATTTGCCTTTGACCAAACCAGTTTCAATCAGAATCCAGGGTGCATGGCAAATAGCGGCGATAGGAGTGCTGCTTTCATTTTATTCATACGAGATTCTTTTTTGTAGAAAGACAAATATATACGGTCGCATCAAAAAACAATTTATATGATTTTAAAGAAAAGTTACATGATTCACACATTGGTTTTGCAAACCTTGAGATGGAGTAGTCGTTCAAGTTTCTAGGCAAGTTGGTAGTTGAAAACATGCCTACGAGAGGTAATGAAAATCGGCTGAAGGTGCTCATTTTGAGCTTTCAACAGCGAAATGAGCAAAAAAATGTTGTAATTATCTGCAAAATCATTTATATTTGCATCAATGCTATTACATTTATAGCATTGCAACTCGTTCTAGGACAGCTCGCTTTAAAACCAAGCTTCGATATCATGAAAAAACCACGCAACCTTTTATTGGCGATGATTGTGTGCAGCATCACCACCGTTTCTGCAGAAAAAATGAGTTTATGCCAGGCTTTTGTAAAGTTGGCCGAACAGTGCAAAGACTTTAGTGCCTGGAAAGGCGGTGCCATACCCAATCGATATGGTAATTTCTATTCCACTTTAGAAGTGGAAGGTGGCAAGCAATCGTATATGTATGATATTTTTGGTGATTTATCCTTTATGACGGATTTTGGAACATTCGACTCTGAAAATGCAGCCTTGCAAAAGGTTGAATCACTTAAAAAGGAAATCCTGAATTGTTATTCCTTTTTTAAATTTGCAGACACCAAAGGTCCATTTGGTGATAACCTCTCGTACTTCGTGCAACCAGGAGAAGATGCGTTTCGATTCTATACGGCCTGTTTTAAGATTTCCAAATACAAACAAACCTGGACTGTTACTTTTCAATTTCCGCAGAACCAAAAAGAGAGTGCTATTGGCGCTGCCAAAAATGCCTATACCGATTACAAGCGCATCAAGTTGGCAATCGACAACTATGCATTCAGTCAGGATGTCCGTAAGCTATTGGATCAAGCCAAAACGGGATTTGCCTCCGTTAAGGGTGAAAAGCTTGACAACATCGCCATATTCCAACAATACAGTGTGACGTTCCAGCCTGCTGGAAAAGAGGATTGTTACATCGAAGACAGGGGAATGGGGCTTATTTTTTATGAGATTCCCATCTTGCAAAATGTAACCATGGAAACGCTCCAGGGCAGTGTCGGGGTGGTCCTTACTAATATTCAGCGTGCATTTGGTCCGGAATATGGCTTTATACAGTCTCCAGATGGAATGACGGTAAGTTTCGCACACCAAGACCATCCCTACTATGTTGCAGCAACGCTGTACATTGAGAAAATCATGGATGGCTACAACATGAATTTATCCCTCAAGGCTGAACCCAAACCGCTTTAAGCATACTCAACGCGACGGGCTGGTCTGTCTGCCTGTTCGTGACGTGGGTGTAACTTCTTTCATCTGTTTGGTCACGCGCACCGAACGACCGATGTCTTTGCCAGAATTGTTCGTCTGGTTGTTTCTTGCAGGAGCAGCTTTCTCTTCGGTCGCAGTCTCACGGGTGGTTGTCGTACGGGTTGCTGGGGTTCTGGTTTCAGTCCGAGTGGAAGTCTTGGTTCGAGGTGTGGCTTCAGAACGGGATTTTGTTTCCGATCTCTCTTGGGTTCTTGTTTCAGTCCTTGTCGAAGTTCTGGTTTGAGGCGTTGCGTCAAATCGGTTTTCAGTCCTAGTCGTGGTTCTTGGTTGGGTCGTCGTTTCAGTCCGGGTCGTGGTTCTGGTCTGCTGTTCATCTCTTGATTCACCACCGAACGTCCTTTGTCCCTGAGTCTGATTTCTCTGCTCCTTCAAATCCTCTTTTGAGTATTTGAAACGACGGTTGTTCCTCAGGTTCTCATCGTTCCATGGGCGTGCACGGTTTCTCTCGTGTTCCCTCCAATAGATTGCACGGCGTAGATTCTCGTTGTATGCCCTGACGTACGGAATATTGCTGCGATCGTAGTAATCGCGGTAATAATACCTTGGGTAGTGGGAAGCATAGTATTGATGATGCATCCAAGGTCTGTAAACGTCTATGTTCAAAACGATGCAGAAACTGTTGTCCAGGTCGTAATTCTGATACATGGCCGGCACGTAGGGCGAAAAATGCCAACGGTCGTCCATCAGAAAGATGTAATTTCTGGTTGACAAGTCGTAATAAAGTTCCAAGTCGGGCAGGTAGTAGTATCGTGCGCCACTGTAATAAGGAGGTGCCCACTGAGGGTTCTCATAATTGGTAGTGATGACGGTTCTGGAAGGCACCATGGTCATACAACCGGAAAATAAGGAGGCGGAAAGCAACACGAGGGTTGCCATAATTAAATTATTACGTGTTCTCATATTCTTTAATTTATATAATAATAAGATACGAAAAAAGGTGAAAACGCTACTGAACGATTCTATAAAAAAACAAAAAGCGTCTCAAAGACTATGCTTTAAGGCGCTTTCCATTCGAGTGAGCTGTACTGGAGTCGAACCAGTGACCCCTACCCTGTCAAGGTAATGCTCTAAACCAACTGAGCTAACAGCTCGAATTCAGGATGCAAAAATACAAAAAAGGTTGGTATCCTAAATAGGGCAGGCTACAAATATTGAGTATTGATGGATTTTTTATCAAACAAAGTCCTTTGAGATTCAGGACACAATCTGTTCAAGTGATTTAGTAAATAATCCGTCTAAATTTTAAAGTCAGTTTGATAGAATACAGCCCATTCTTTAGACCGAAAGCATTGGTTTCAGAGCTTGGAAGCGAATTTATTTTCTAGATTCTTCAAAAATCGCAAGATCGATTTGAATTTTGGTTGGTAAGGTACCAATGCTCCTCGAAGTCTTTCCTGATCGGGAGGAATACACACGTAGGTTTCCAAATTCACGAATTGAGTGGCACCTGCATAAGGCTTTTTGGCAATCAGCATCGAATCTGCTAAATTCAGGCTGAACCATTTGGTGCTTTTTGCCGTAGGTGCACAGTTTGTATGTGCGTGGATGACTTCCAGACTGACGTACCTGGCTAAGGCTACCATGCCATCTGTAAAGAAACGATAACAGTCCACCGGGGTTCTATGCTCAAAAAAATTGTTGGGTGCGATGATACAAAGCAATCCATCTTTTTTCAACACTCTAGCCATTTCACCCATCGTTATCCAAAAGAATTCAGCATGTTCAAAGGCCTGCCCGGATATGACCAAATCAAAAGTATCCGTTTCAATAGAGTTCCAAACATAGGGATTTTTCATAGCAATATCCACATTTGGACCTGGAACCATATCCATCCCACAATATTCAAACCGCTCGTCTACAAATAAATGTCTGTATGAACCATTCATATCATAGCTTCCAACATCCAGTACTTTGATTCTTTTTTTCTCAGTTTTGGAAACAAAATTGTCCAAAAACCACTTCATGCGAGAGATTGAATTGACGTGCATATCCTATAGTTATATTTTTACCCAAATATAAAGAATTATTAAAGAAAGTTAGGCATCCATCGCCCATAAAAACAAGCAAAACGGAGATTGAATAGCAGCAAGTAAAAGCCCAAAAACAAATCAGCGTTCAAAAGAAATACCAGTAGAACAACCCACACAACACCACCACGCCTGCAGAGGCGATGACATCCCATTTGTCCCAACTCTGTTTGATGAGCATCTTGTAGTCGCCTGTGAAGGTGATGAATTCCAGCTGTTCGGCGGTTGGTTTTTTGGTAAAGAAGGATACCAAAACCATAAACAACATGATGAAGACAAGCAACCATATTTCAAAGATGAGCCAGTTGGTTTTCCAAAAAAATTGGGTGTTGTTACACAGCCATGTGGTGACATTATTGATCCAAGTATTGGGTTCCCCCAAACCTGTCATGATGTCTTTACCCGTGTTTGTAAAGATGTTGGTGATCAAGCGTACCATACCAATCAGGAAACCCACGATCAAGCCGGCTTCACCAGCCTTGGGCGTAATCTTTTTGGAAAAGATGCCCATGACGAATACCGCCACCATGGCAGGAGCGAGCAGGGATTGTATGCCTTGCAAATAGGAGTAAAGGCTGCCAAGCTCCATCATGATGGGGATCCATCCAATACCCAGCACGACGACCACAATGGTTGCAATGCGACCTACCAGAACGTATCTGGCTTCGCTTTTACCCTTGAACATGGGCTTGTAGAAGTCTTCCGTAAACAGTGTGGCGCAGGAATTGAAGAATGCCGCCAACGAAGCGATCAATGCGGAGATAAAACCGATGGTCACGATGCCTTTCACACCCGCAGGCAGTACAAACTTAACCATGGAGCCAAAAGCTGCATCCGTATTCAAAACAGATTTGCCATCCCTCATGATATCGCCCATATCGAAGCCTGAGCCAGCTTTACTTTGAAGTGCAATGGCAATCATGCCGGGTATCAGGAACATGAATACCGGTAACAGTTTAAAATAACCGGCAGCGATGGTGCCTCTGCGTGCACGTTTCATCACGACGTCACTCGACTCGCCTTTGGATTGTCCGAGTACCCGTTGAACAATGTGTTGGTCGGTAGCCCAATACCAAAAGCCGATGATGGAGGCTCCGATAAATACCCAGAAACCAGGATAGTCGTCGTAAAGCGGGTCACCGGTCTCAAAATGGAACATGTGGTTGGTGCCATAAGCCACACCGTCCTTACCAACACTCAGCGACCTTGAAAAGTCCATCATGGCCGTCCAACCGTGACCGATGTTGCCGTCTCCGAGCGCTGCCAATCCAAGGAAAAGCACCAAAAATGAACCAAGAATCAGAATGGGTGTTTGAATTGCCGAAAGCGTCATCACACCCTTCATGCCGCCCAAAACGGTGAAAATACCCGTTAAAACGATCAAACCAATGGCTCCGTACCAAAACGGCAAGCCAAGTAGGCTTTCCAAAAAAATGCCACCTGTAAATGCGGTCACACTCACTTTGGTCAAAACGTAGGCTATCAGTGTTATGATGGACAACCACGATCCCGTGCGAGGAGTGTATCTGTTTTTGAGGAAGTCGGGCATGGTGATGATTTTCCCCAATTTGTTGTTCATAAGCTGGTAGAACGGTACAAAGAGCCAACCCAGAATGAGGATCATCCAACCCTGCATTTCCCAATGCGCCATGCCAACACCTGCATTTGCACCTGTACCGGCAAGCCCTACCAAGTGTTCCGATCCGATGTTTGCAGCAAAGATAGCGGCACCAATAATGTACCAAGGCTCACCTTTTCCGAACAGAAAATCTTCGCTGTCTGCACCCTTTTGCGAACGTTTGTGCTTCTGTACAGAACGTGCAACGGCCCATCCTATGGCCAAAATTCCAAGGGTGATGATGAGCCAGTCGAGCCAAATAAATTCTTGTGAATTCCAATTCATAGTTCGAAAGTATTAAATAAAAGATAAATGATTCGAGTGTTTTTCAAAACAGGTGTAAAAATAACACTTATTATTTGCTGCAGTTTCTTTTAGGGTATGTTGTACAACACAAAAAAAACGGAATCGTACGATCCCGTTTTTTTAACTGATAAGTTATGTTTAGAGCATTAGGCTAACTTTCTGGCGCCGTCACTGATGACCACGTCATAGACCTTTGGAGAAACACCAAACTTCGCTTTGAACGTTTCCATTGCATCCCAGAGGAACGCATCGTAAAGTTCGTCCTTCACCAAATTGATGGTGCATCCACCGAATCCGCCACCCATCACACGGGAACCGGTAACGCCGTTTTTCTTGGCGCATTCGTTTAGGAAATCCAGTTCTTCGCAGCTAACTTCATAGAGTTTGCTCATGCCCCAATGCGTTTCGTACATGCGAGCACCAACGGTTTCATAATCACCCACTTCCAATGCAGCGCAAACGTCCATGACGCGTTGAACCTCGCCGATGACGTATTCAGCACGCATGTAGTCTTCTTCGGTAATTTCAGCCTTCACAGCGTTGAGCATATCCATGGTCGCGTCACGCAGGAATTCAACGTGCGGGTGGTTTTTGCGGATGGCAGCACAAGCTGTTTCGCAAGAAATTCGGCGTTTGTTGTAGGCGGAAGAAGCCAATTCATGTTTAACGACTGAATCCAATAATACCAGTTTGTAGCCTTTGGGATCGAACGGATAGTATTTGTATTCGAGTGAACGGCAATCCAGTAGGATGAGGCTGCCTGCTTTTCCGAAAACAGAAGCGAATTGGTCCATGATGCCGCATTTCACACCGCAATAGTTGTGTTCGGTGGATTGACCGACTTTGGCCAATTCAAATTTGTCGATGTTGCAGTTGAACATCTCGTTCAAGGCAAAAGCATAGGTGCTTTCCAATGCGGCGGAGGAGGACATGCCGGCGCCAAGGGGAACATCGCCTGCGAACGCTGTGTCGAATCCGTGAAGCGTAGCACCACGTTTGATCATTTCACGGCAAACACCAAAAATATAGCGAGCCCAGCTGGCGCGGGGTGCATCTTCTTCGTTCAGACCGAATTCCACATAGTCTTTCAAGTCGATGGAGTAGGCGCGGACCTTTTCGGTGCCGTTGATTTTGATTTCGGCCACCATGCCTTTGTCGATGGCACCAGGGAAAACGAAGCCACCATTATAATCGGTGTGCTCGCCAATCAGGTTGATGCGACCAGGAGAGGCATAAACAGAGCCTTCAGCGCCATTAAAATGCTTTTTGAAACGACTTCTTACAAATTCAATTTCCATAATGATATAGGTTAATTTAGATTGATTATTCGACAGGGATATCCTTGTTCACATTTTTGCATCCGATGACAGCGTACCACAATAGGTAGGCGATACAAGCGAACATTACCCAGTAACTGGCCGTGTAGCCGGCAACGTCGGCAACCCCACCCTGAATGAGCGGAATGATGCCACCACCGCAAACCATCACCATGAACCAACCGGAGCCGGAAGCGGTGTATTTGCCTAGGCCTTCAACAGCGAGATTGAACGTGCCGCCCCACATCACCGAAGTGCAAAGTCCGCACAGCACCAAGAACAGTATGCTGATGGGCACTTGCTGGAATTCACTGAAGGAAATATTAAGTGGCATGTTGAAAACCATGCTTTTCGGCAGCAAAATAGCCAGTAAGATAAACAGCAAACCTGCGGTAGAAACAGTGACCATCATCGCTTTGGAAGAAACCTTGGAACCGATTGCTCCGCCGACGAGACGACCCACCATCATGAGCAACCAATACAAACCAACAATAATGCCTGCAATACCGGCGTCGATGCCCAGACCAGGCTGTTGCTTGCTTTCTGTTACTTCCAGTGCTTTTTTGTAGGTGCTTTCGGTAATGGTTTTGTTGACATAACCTTCGGTCAACTTGTTGGCTTCATCTTCTTTGGTCAATGTTGCCAACGTAGCTGGGTCTGCCTGCTGTTCGTTGTATTTCTGAACCAAACCTTCGGCATTTTCAACCGTAAAGGAAGTCATGTATAAGTTGGCGGTGCTGGGAATACCGATTTCAACACCTACATAAATAAAAATGGCAATGATACCCAACACAAAGTGGCGGAACGATAGGGGGCTGTGGCGATTTTTTACTTTCGAAGCGCTTTTGACTTCCATGTGAGGTTCCGGAATGCGGACAAACAGCAGCACCAGAAATGCAAAGGCAAAAATACCCATGGCTAGGAAAAGTGCCGGATTGGCTTTATCAATGTTACGACCGGCTTCGGCGCCCATCAAATAACCCACGAGCATGGGAGTGATGGTGGCTGCTACGGAGTTGAACGAACCGCCCAATTGAAGCAACTGGTTTCCTTTGTTTCCGCCACCGCCCAGCGTATTGAGCATGGGGTTGACTACCGTGTTCAGAAGACACATGGAGAAACCGGAAATGAATGCACCGGTCAAATAAACTGTAAACGATTCCACTTGTCCGGAAAGGAACTGAATGCCAACGCCCACGAAACCGACTGTTACTGCGGTAAGCGCCGTAAATTTGTAGCCTAGTTTCTTGAGCATGATACCTGCGGGAATCCCCATGAAAGCATAAGCGATGAAGTTGGCAAAGAACCCGAGCTGGGATTCAAAATTGGATGCACCGAATTGCTTGGCTACGATTACACCCATTGGACTGGGTAGCCCAGTTACGAATGCAACCATGAAAAAGAGTGCAAACATCACCGCTATGGGCAACGCATTGTTTTTGGTGGTTTGTTGTGTCATTTTATACGATTTATTAGATTTAAGGAGCTTTTGAAAATCGACTTCAAATAAAGGCATTTTCTGTGAGATATTCAAATAAATATGGTGGACGGAAATGCCAAAAGGATTGGATTTTAGTTTTTTTAATGGATGGATAAAAAGAATGCGCCCTAAAAAGAAATTTTTAGACGCCATACCTTCAAAAGTACTATGAAATTGAAGTTAATGCAGAATAGGGCTAATCGAATGGTGTTTAGAATTTGAGCAACGATCTTATCCGTTGATTTTATCCAAATGGCAACACAGCAACGCGCCTGTTTTCTCCTCCCGGAGATGCAGGCCGTTGCCTTCGCAGTACTTCCACGATTTGCAGGAAGCGCACTTGCCGGTTTTGAGCCAGGAGCGGTCGCGCATGTTTTGATACCGCACGTTCCAAACGGTCATAAAATCGTCTTGGTAAATATTGCCCTGGATGTAGTCTGCCCGAAGGCTGGGGCAGGCGCTGATGGAGCCGTCCACCAGCACGGAGCCGACGTTGATGCCGGCGCGACAAAAGAACGGCGTGTCGCGAACATCGAACTCGTAATCGCCTAAAAAACCTTCGCAACCGAACGCGGCTTTGATAATGCCTTCAGCACGGGTTGCCTTGATGAAATCCATGAGACGAATGAATTCCTCGTTCGAAAGGCTCAGTTCAGGGTTCTCCGCCGCTCTTCCTTTGGGGAAAATGGAAAACAGGCGCCATTTTTTCACACCTTTATTAATAAGCAATTCTTTCAGATCTTCTAGGTCACCGATGTTCCGTTTGTTCACGCAGGTCACCACGTCAAAAACCAAATCTGGGGTAGCTGCGATTCGGGAGATGGCATCGACGGCCTTTTCCCAAGAGCCGTTCTTGCCTCGCATCCAGTCGTGGGATTCCTCGGTGAAACCGTCCAGACTCACGGTGATGGAGCGCAAACCGGACCTTAACAGACTGTCCAGACGAGAAGCAGTCATTGCAAATCCATTTGTAACCATGCCCCAAGGAAAGCCGCGTTTGCAAATTTCAAGGCCGACTTCAGCCAAATCCTTTCGCATCAACGGCTCGCCACCGGTTAGGACCACCATGGTTTTGTTGGGATTCACATGGAGAGCAATGCCGTCCAGCACACGTAAAAAATCCGCTGAAGGCATGTCGGGCGCTTCCGCTTCCATGTTGCAGTCGCTTCCACAGTGTAGGCAATTCAGGTTGCAACGAAGCGTGCATTCCCAAAACAAATAGGAGAGTTCGTGAAGTTTGGTCTGGTTCTTTTTGTGCAGACGGTAAAGATCGAGCGCCAGGTGCTTCCTGAGGTTCATGTCAGGCAGGCTTTTGCTGATCCACCACGGTCGTTATGACTCCGTACATGGGCTGTACACCATATTCGGGAGCAGGCACGTCCGGTTCGCAAGCAGTGAAGGAAAGTCCCAAAAGGAGACTGAACAAACCCATCAGAATCCGATCGTAGCGTATCAGTAAAAGTCGTTTCCAATTCAAGTGTTTCATAGCGTGTTGTAGTTTACAGAATCATAGACGAAAATCCAGTTTCTGACGCTACAAAAATAGCCGTTTTATCGAGATTTCGTGCGTGAATTATTCTAGTCTGTTTATTTGGTTATTCCGAAAAATCGCCGTACTTTTGCAGGCCGATTATTATTAAGAATTGTGTAAGATTTTAATTCTTAGCAGATTAACGTTCAATGTGTCCTGAACAGAGGCCTGCGAGGAGTTGTTAGTTATTTTAATCATTAAAAATTAAGCAGTGGATACTTTAAGTTACAAGACCATTTCTGCGAACAAAGCGACAGCGCAAAAAGAGTGGGTTGTAGTTGATGCAACCGACCAGATTCTGGGTAGACTGGCTACGAAAGTAGCTAAATTGCTGAGAGGCAAATACAAACCCAGCTTTACCCCGCATGTTGACTGTGGTGACAATGTGATCATCATCAATGCAGACAAATGTAAATTGACGGGCAACAAATGGAATGACCGTATTTACCTGAGCCACACGGGCTACCCCGGCGGCCAGCGTTCAATCACCCCCGCCAAACTGATGGCCAAGGATGTGACCAGACTTTACCGCAAGGTAATCAAAGGCATGCTTCCAAAAACCCGTTTGGGTGAAGCGATCATCGGAAACATGTATGTTTATGCATCAGGTACCGAGCACAACCACCAGGCACAGACTCCGAAAGTTATTGATATTAATGCACTTACCTAAGAACTATGGAACTAATTAATGCCATTGGTAGAAGAAAAGCAGCGGTTGCTCGTGTTTTTGTCAAAGAAGGAAACGGTACCATCACCATCAACAAGCGTGAATTGGACAACTATTTCCCTTCCAGCATTCTGCAGTATGTCGTCAAGCAACCCCTGAACAAATTAGGAGTAGCCGAAAAGTACGATATCCGCGTAAACCTCGACGGAGGTGGTTTCAAAGGTCAGGCTGAAGCCTTGCGTTTGGCCATTGCCCGCGCTCTTGTTAAAATCAACCCGGAAGACAAGTCAGCCTTGCGTTCCGAAGGTTTCATGACTCGTGACTCTCGCGTTGTTGAACGTAAGAAACCGGGTCGCCCCAAAGCAAGAAAAAGATTTCAGTTCAGCAAACGTTAATCGTTTCGATACCACTGCTCTTACAAATAAGACGCGTTTAGTATCTAAATGGTCGGGACTTCAGGCAGCGTAAGCCTCCCATGAGCTACCCGGCGATTGAATGAATCCAAAAGAAAGTAAACGAATTTAAAAAAACAAACAAATGTCAAGAACTAATTTTGATCAACTGTTGGAAGCCGGTGTACATTTCGGACACCTCAAGAGAAAATGGAACCCTGCCATGGCACCGTACATTTTCATGGAACGCAACGGCATCCACATCATAGACTTACACAAAACCGTAGCGAAAGTAGACGAAGCAGCTGATGCTTTGAAAAGCATTGCGAAGGCCGGCAAAAAAATCCTTTTCGTAGCCACCAAAAAACAGGCTAAACAAACGTTGGCCGACATGGCCACTTCCATCAGCATGCCGTACGTTACGGAACGCTGGCCGGGTGGTATGCTCACCAACTTTCCGACCATCCGCAAGGCTGTTAAGAAAATGACCACCATCGATAAGATGCTTACCGACGGTACCCTTGAAAACCTTTCCAAAAGAGAACGCCTGCAAGTAGGACGTCAACGTGCCAAACTGGAAAAGAACCTTGGCTCTATCGCCGATCTGAACCGTTTGCCCTCTGCTCTTTTCGTCATTGACGTGATGAAGGAACAAATTGCTGTTAAGGAAGCCCTCCGTCTCGGTATCCCCGTATTCGGCATGGTTGACACCAACTCCAACCCCGACAACATCGATTTCGTGATTCCGTCCAACGACGATGCTACGAAATCCATCGAAGTGATCCTGGGTGCCATGGTTGCCGCCATCGCAGAAGGTCTGGAAGAACGCAAGGTTGAAAAGGTTGACATGGTTGCTGCTGAAGGTGACGAATCTGAAGCGCCCATTAAACGTGAACGTCGCGGTGGCAAAGCAAAGAAAGAACTGATCCAAAAGGATGACGTGGAAGCTTTGACTGCCAATGTTGCAGCTAAATTCATCAAAGAAGACGAAGAATAACCCGGGAAACCCCAGAAAGGCCCAATTTCTGCGTTGCACTCGCTCGCCAAATCCTCATTTACGAAAAGTAAACTCCGGTTCGGCTCCCTCGTGCGCCTTGAACTTGAACATTTCTGAAATTTCCCGTCATCACGTATCACAACAGTGCCGGTGTGCTTAGAAACAGAAGGCATATCGGCACTTTGTTTTTAACGTTTTGAGTAGCGAGTGCAGAGACGAAGTTTACTTCGACTATGCTGAGTCACGAGAAACGACTGTTTAGTATAAACGAACCGAATTCAATAACAAACAAATAAATAGTATTATGGCAGTAACTATGGCAGAAATCTCGAAGCTTCGCACAATGACCGGAGCCGGGATGATGGATTGCAAAAACGCTTTGATCGAAGCTGAAAACGACTTCGAAAAAGCCATCGAAATCATTCGTAAAAAAGGACAGGCTGTTGCCGCCAAACGCAGCGACCGCGAAGCGTCCGAAGGTTGTGTACTGGCAGGTGTAAACGGTGGCTTTGCCGCTGTACTCGCCCTGAAGTGCGAAACCGACTTCGTAGCCAAAAACGAACAGTTCATCGCATTGACGCAGTCAATCTTGGACAAAGCGTTGGCTGAAAAACCCGCCGACTTGGCCGCTTTGAAAGCATTGGTCATGGACGGCCGTACCATCGAAGCACTCATCATCGAGCGCATCGGTATTACCGGCGAAAAAATGGAACTGGATTTCTACGAATTTGTCAACGACGCATTCGCCATTTCCTACATCCACCCAGGCAACAAGCTGGCCACCTTGGTTTCCTTCAACAAGGAAACCGAATACCAAGTTGCTCGCGACATCGCCATGCAGGCTGCAGCCATGAATCCAGTATCCTTGGATCGTGCTTCCGTTCCCGCAAAAATGATTGAAACCGAACTGGAAGTAGGCCGTGAAAAGGCTCGCGAAGAAGGCAAACCCGAAAACATGTTGGAAAAGATCGCTCAAGGCCGTCTCAACAAATTCTATCAGGAATCGTGCTTGCTCGAACAATCTTTCATCAAGGACAGCAAAGTAACCATCGCTCAGTACTTGACAAGTGTGGACAAAGCACTGGTGGCAACTGCTTTTAAGCGTGTAACCTTAAATATGGAGTAAAATCTAATTTTACAGTGGGGTTAATCCACAATAAAAAAAGCTGAAACTTTAAGGTTTTGGCTTTTTTTATTGGGCGTAAAAGTTGAATTATTTCTTGAAATCCCCTCGTACTTTGTGTCCCTGCTTCGTCAGGTAGTCCGCGATTTTTTGGCGGACATCGCCTTGGATGAGAATTTCATCATCTTTGGCGGAGCCGCCGGTGCCGCAGTGTTTTTTGAGGGTGGCGGCGAGGTCTTTGAGGGCCGATTCGGATCCTTGAAAGTTGCTCACGATGGTGGCGGGTTTGCCGTTGCGTTTCTCGAAACGGAGGATGAAGTCCTGGCGTTTGGTAGGTGCAGCGGAGGCGGCTGGTGTCGCAACAGAACTTTGGGGAACAGCTACAGGAAGCTGATCCAGCTTTGCATTCAGAAGATCTTTCCAGTCGGACTTGCTCATAAACTTAGATGGATTGGTGTGTTCAAAAGTAGAGAGGATTTTGCACTCCCGCAATAATAAGGGTTTACAATTGCTTTTTTTTATTATTTTTGTACAAACAGATGTTTTCAAAACCAATGCATTTTACCATGCCTACTGACTTTCGCTCTATACCGGAACCGACATTGCGTCGCTTGCCGTGGTATTTGGCCTACCTGAAACTGGAGGCCGATCAGGGTGCTGAATTCATTTCATCTACTCAGATAGCAAAGGCCATCAATGTGAGTGCTTCTCAAATTGCCAAAGACCTATCGCTGGTCAATGTGGCCGGAAAGACTAGGGTTGGTTATGATGTCAAGAAATTGGCCGATGTTCTGGAAGGATTCCTTGGTTTCAAGAGCGTACACCGCGCCTTTATATTCGGTGTCGGAAGTCTGGGAGCAGCGTTGTTGCACGACCGCGGGTTGTCACAATTCGGGGTGGAAATTGTGGCCGGTTTCGATGTGGATCCAGCCATCGTTGGCACAGAGGTGGATGGGCTCAAGGTCTATCACATCCAGGACTTTGCTCAGATGCAGACCGAGATGAACGTTGCCATCGGTATTTTGACCGTGCCGGTGGATAAGGCTCAGAAGGTGGCTGAAATGATGGTGGAAGGCGGTATCAGGGCCGTTTGGAACTTTACCCCGTTCCGGATTCGGATGCCACAAAACATTGTGGTGCAAAATACGTCCATTTATGCCCACTTGGCGGTGATGTTCAACCGTCTGGAGTATCAATTTGCACGGTAAATGATGTTCGTATGAAACAAGCATCGATCACTAAAGACCCAAGTTGAAATGCCAGTTTCCAATGCCCCAATATTAAAAATGATGTAACTATGAAAATACTCGCGGTCGGAATGAATTACCGCAAACACGTTGCTGAACTCCATAATTCAGTCCCCGAAGAACCGGTGCTGTTTATCAAGCCGGATTCTGCCATGGCCTTTGCGCCCGCCTCCAAAGGCAGAGCCAACAAGCCATTTTTTTTACCTGATTTTTCCAATGAAATCCATTATGAAACCGAACTGGTCGTGAAGATTTGCAAACTCGGCAAAAACATTTCCGCCCACTTCGCCCATCGGTATTACGAGGAAGTTACGGTCGGACTGGACCTGACTGCGCGCGACTTACAGCAGAAATTGCGCAAGGCAGGAATGCCCTGGGAAATCAGCAAGGGTTTTGACGGATCGGCCGTGTTGGGCGATTTTGTAAAACTCAAGGATTTGGGTGACATTCAAAATTTGGATATTAAACTCGATATCAACGGAATAACTGTTCAGAACGGTTGCACGGCCGATATGATTTTTGCCGTGGATACCGTCATCGAATATGCCTCCAAGTTCTTTACTCTAAAAACAGGCGACCTTATTTTTACGGGAACTCCTTCCGGCGTTGGCCCGCTTTTTAAAGAAGACCATCTGGAAGCATCGCTCGCCGGAAAGAAATTACTGGATTTGCGCATCAAATGAATACGATTCAGGCAAACTTTCCGTTCTAGTAGCTGTTAGGTACGATTCATGAAGCATTTAATCTTGTTTTTTCTCACCCTTTTTGTTGTCACTGGTTTGCAGGCTGGTAACAGCCGAAGTCTGGACTGGTTTCAGCCCTCGGCCGCAGTGCCCGATTTCGAGGGTTCGTTCCATCCTCAAGGCCAAACCTTACCTGTCTTTTTCGAATCGCACGAACCAAAAGTCAAAGCGTCCAACTACCAAGTGCGATTGGTCTATCCTGTTTTCAGAAAACTGGTTTCCTCCGAACTCAAATCCTTAAAATCCCTGCTGAACTCTATACCCGACAGCATTTCCGTTACCGTGAGCATAGGAACAGCCCGCAAGAAGTCGGTGCTGGACATGTCCTTTACGCCCTTCATTCAAAAAAATGGGACTTATTACAAACTGGTTTCCTTTGATTGGGACATCACTCCGGTGGGCGCCACTTTGAGAAGTACCCAGGCTGTGACCTATTCCGCCAATTCGGTGTTGGCCTCTGGTAAATGGAAAAAAGTAAGTGTCACCGAATCTGGAATCTATAAACTCACGTATGCAGACATCAAGAATATGGGCATCGACCCGGCTAAGGTTCAGATCTATGGTTACGGAGGCAAATTGCTGAACGAAAATTTTGCGGTGACCGGCTATAAGGACGACTTGCCCGAGGTGACTGTTTACAAGGAGCTTGGAACGGACGGCGTATTTAATGCCGGCGATTTTATTTTGTTTTATGCGCAAGGTCCCATATCATGGAGTTACAGCAGTACCTACAGCATGTACGTACGCACTCGGAACCATTATTCGGACAAGGCCTATTATTTTGTTGGCGAGCGCGAAGGGGGAACCCTGACCGCTTCCGTTTCCACCTTTACAGGTGCCGCCAACAAAGAAATCACATCCTTCACCGATTTCCAGTTGCATGAAGAGGAAAAAGTCAATTTGGGCGAATCGGTTGCCGGCAGAGGCACCGGCCGCCAGTTGTATGGAGAAGATTTTGTGAGCAACACCTCGCAGACCTTCACATTCGACGTGCCCAATCCTGATTCTACGGCCTACTCCAGACTGTTAACCGAATTTGCGGCCAACAACCTATACTCGACCTCCTGCAATGTGAGAGTAAACAATGCCTTCCTGAGTTCGATGAACTTTTCTGGGATTGATGTCTCGGATATTTACCGATATGCCTACGATGGTTCAGCCGCGGAGAACTTCATACAAAAAACTGCCTCCCTTTCTGTGCAATTGGATTATTACAAGAGCCAAACGTCGAGTCAAACAAGAGCTTACCTGAACCATCTTACGCTGAATGCAAGGCGTTTCATGAAGATGTACGGTTCCACAATGCCTTTGCGAGATCCCCTCAGCGTTGGTGCTGGAAACATTGGCCGTTTCAAACTTCAAAATGCGACCACTAAGCTGCTAGTTTTTGATGTGACCGATCCGCAAAATATGGTTCAGATGAACGGAAACTTAATTGCAGGCACGTATGAATTCGTCAATTCTACAAACACGCTGCGCGAATATGTCGCAGTCGAAACAGGTAGCGCCATCGCCAAACCGATCCTCGAAGGCGGCGTTGTCAATCAGAACCTTCATGGGCAGACGGGAGTGGACATGGTCATCGTCGCTCCGACGGAATTTCTGCCTTACGCCAATAAGCTTGCGGATGCTCACACCGCACACGATGCCCTGCACGTATTGGTGGTGACCCCCGAACAGGTATACAACGAATTTTCCTCGGGAACCCCCGATGCAACTGCCATCCGACGCCTGATGAAACTGTATTACGATCGTGGTTTGACCGATGCGGAACTGCCCGATTATCTGCTGCTTTTTGGGGATGGTGTTTATGACAACCGCTTGGTCTCCACATTGTTTTCAACCAATAGCTCAAAACCCAATAAAATTCTGACGTATCAGTCAGCTGAAAGCGCCGATGGGCATTATTCGTACGTGACGGACGATTATTACGGTTTTTTGGATGATTCTGAAGGTGCTTCGCTGAGTTCCGCCAAACTGGACATCGGCATCGGCCGATTCACCGTATCGAAAGCCCAAGAAGCCGAAATTGCCGTGGAAAAGACCATTTCCTACATGTACAACAGCAAAATTGGACCCTGGAAAAACAGATTGCTTTTTCTGGCTGACAACGGAGACTCCTATCTCCATGTTGGTCAGGCGGATGACTTGGCAAACATGGTTGGTTCGGCACATCCTGAGTTCATGATCAACAAAATTTATGTTGATACCTATACCAATGTGACCGGTGCTTCTGGCGTTACGGTTCCGGATGCCAACATTAAGTTTGCCGAACTGATGAATTCAGGCTTGTTGATGCTCAATTATACAGGTCATGGTTCGACCAACCAATGGGCGGAAGAAAAATTACTGCTCAATGCCGACATCGCCAACATGAACAACAAATGCCTTCCGCTCTGGGTCACAGCGACTTGCGATTTTTCCCGCTTCGATGCAGCAGAAACTTCCGGTGGCGAATTGGTATTCCTGAAGGAAAATGGTGGTGGAATTGCGCTGTTTTCGACCACCCGAATTGTCTATTCCTCCAACAATTATACCATCAACAAGTGTTTCCTCGAAAACATCTTTGCCAAAAACAACGGTGTTCGCTATACACTTGGAGGTATTATGAATTTGGCCAAACGCAGTGATTTGCTGAATGGTGATGCCAACAAACTGAGTTTCATGTTGATTGGCGACCCCGCGCTAAAACTGGGCTATCCGGAATATTCCGCGCAGGTGACGCACCTGAACGGTAAAGCGGTGTCGCTACAAACGGATACGTTGCAAGCACTGAGCACAGTCACCGTTTCGGGCAAGGTTTTCCGTGAAGATGGAACCCTTGCCACCGATTTTAACGGATTGATTTCACCCAGCATTCTGGATGCTACGGAAATCATTGCGAAATTGGGCCGTTCGGCTGGAGATACACTCACCATCTACGACCGCAGCAAGGTCCTTTTTTCAGGTAAAGACAGCGTCAGAAACGGTATTTTCAGTTTTTCATTCGTTGTTCCAAAAGACAATAGCTATTCGTTCAAGGTTGGTCGCATCAATCTTTACGCCAGTGATGGAACCGGTGCCAACGAAGCACAGGGCTCCTATTCGAATTTTGTGCTTGGAGGTACGGACCAAACGGCGACACTGAACGATGTCGGCCCGCTGATGTCGCTTTATTTGAATGAAGAGTCTTTTGTAAACGGCGGAACCGTGCAGGAAAGCCCGACACTCATCGCCCGGCTTTCGGACGTGAACGGACTTAGTACTTCCGGCAACGGCATCGGACACGACTTGATGCTGGTGGTGGACGACCTGCCCTCCAAAATGTACAACCTAAACAACTTTTTCACAGCCGACGTGGGTAGTTACAAGTCTGGTGTGGTTCGCTTTCAAATTCCGGAGCTCACCGCCGGAAGGCATCACCTCACCTTTAGAGCTTGGGATGTGCAAAACAATTCCACCACCGATACCATGACTTTTGTGGTGAAACCAGGGCTGAAACCCGAAGTCAATGACGTGCAGTTTGTCCAGCAAGGCCAAACAGGGCAGTTCCTTTTCACACACAATAGGCCCATGGCGGATGTCACGGTTAAACTCACTGTTTTCGACCTTTTGGGCCGCATGATCTGGCAATCGAACTGGAACATGCAGGCTGAAAACAACACAAGCGATTTGCTGGAATGGAATTTAAACGATACAAATGGCCGTCGTCTCGAAAATGGTATTTATCTTTGTCGAATGGTGATGACAGACACCAACGGATCTCAAAATTTCGGCTCGAAAAAAATTAGCGTCACAGCACAATAAACGACCCTTTTCACAGTTATCTATAGTCAAGACTAGTTCGATATTCGTATGAAGAAAAAAAATATCATCCTCGCAGTTTGTTTGTTTTTAATGCTTGCAGCATCAGCGCACGCTCAAAATCCATACAATCCCATCGTTAATTCCGTACCCTCACTGGGCATCTCACCGGATGCTGCCGCCAGTGGTTTGGGCGACTTGGGTGCCGCAACGGAACCGGACGTTAATTCACAATACTGGAATCCTTCCAAATATGCGCAGATTGAAAGTACTGCCGGCCTTTCCCTGTCGTTCACCCCATGGCTGTCTCAGTTGGCTTCCGACATCAACTTATCGTACCTGGCAGGATATTACAAACTGGATGATCGCTCGGCCCTCAGTGGTTCGCTTCGTTATTTCTCACTTGGTGAAGTGACCCTTCGTACGGCTTGGAACGACCCGGGTTATTCCATTCAACCTTACGAAATGGCCGTGGATCTGGGCTATTCCAGAATGCTATCCGAATATCTTTCCATGGGTGTGACCATGCGCTACATCATATCCGATTTGATGAGCAGCGACGATCCCCCCGGTTCCGCCTTTTCCGCAGACATCTCTACTTACTGGAAAAAACCCGTTTATTTTGGCCGTGAAAAAGGTTCCGTTGCGTTCGGTGCGAACATGTCCAACATCGGTACCAAGATTTCATACGACGGCGGCAACAGCAGTTATTTTATTCCGACCAACTTGCGTGTGGGGGGGTCCGTGCATTATCCCATCGACGACTATAATGCGCTGAACATTTCTATGGATATCAATAAGTTGCTGGTTCCCACTCCGAAAGACACCGCCGAAGTGACCACCAACGTTTCCTCCATTGCCGGTATTTTTCAGTCTTTCGGAGACGCTCCCGGTGGTTTTAAGGAAGAGATGCAGGAACTATACGGTTCCGTCGGGGTAGAATACGCCTACAACAACCAATTTTTTGTTCGAACCGGTTATTTTTATGAAAACCAATACAAAGGCAACCGCAAATATTTCACCTTTGGTGCTGGTTTCCGCATGAGCATGTTTCGCTTGGATGCTTCTTACCTGGTTTCCCAAGCGCAGAGCAGCCCACTGGACGGAACGCTTCGATTTTCCCTCGCCTTCGATATGAAGGGCATCCAGATGTTGCTGGGTAAGTGACCGTGGATATTCGCGTCGGATATGGATTTGATGTGCACAGGCTGGTCGTTGACCGGCCTTTGTGGCTTGGTGGGGTAGCCCTTCCGTTCGAAAAAGGTTTGCTTGGCCATTCCGATGCCGATGTGTTGATCCATGCGATATGTGACGCGCTACTTGGTGCCGCCAACCTGCGGGACATCGGTTTTCAGTTTCCCGATACAGCCGGCGAATTCAAAAACATCGACAGCAAGATCTTGTTGCGCCGTACCACCGACTTATTGGCAAGCAAAGGCTGGAAAGTGAGCAACGTAGATGCTACTGTTTGCGCCGAACGTCCCAAGCTGAATCCATACATTCCCGCCATGCAGTCTTGCCTGGCACCCCTCATGGATGTGCAGCCCGATGCGGTTTCCATCAAGGCGACCACCACCGAAAAACTCGGATACACGGGCAGGGAAGAAGGCATCTCCGCTTCTGCCGTCGTATTGATTACCCGTACCTGAACCCATTTCTTTCTAACGTTTCCTTTGGGAAAAATCAATTTTATCGTGTACATTTGAGGTCATGAAGAAAGGATTCGGACTTTTGATGGTCTTGTTGTTGTGGCCCCTGCTGGCAGGAGCGGCAGACGATGTGTTGCGCTTTCGGCTCTACCTGAGAGACAAGCCAAACCTAACGATGTCTCCCATGCCTTACCGACTTTCTCCAGCTGCCTTGGAGCGCCGAACCAAACAGGGAATCGCCTTGGATTCCACCGATTTGCCCATTTTCCCAGGTTATCTTCAAGCCATTCGCGAGAAAGGCTTTTCCATCGTATCCCAATCCCATTGGATGAATTCGGTCGTGGTGTCCATGGCGGATTCTTCCGGTTTGGATTCGCTCATCGTACTACCGTTTGTAAGGGAAGCCAAATTGGTCTGGATGAATCCTGCCCTCAAAAAAGCCACCGCCAAAAAACGGGCGGTCACCAAAAACAAATACATCACCGACTCCGTCAGCTATTACGGAAAGGCCGAAAGTCAAGTGGAAATGTTGGGATTGGATGCCCTGCACACGGCCGGTTTCAAAGGTGGCAACATGCTTGTTGCCATTATTGATGCGGGCTTCATCGGAGCAGATACAATTTCGTTTTTCAAAGACTTGAAGGTGAAAGCCATACGAGATTTTATCTATCCGCCAACTACCGTCTATAACGGTCATTACCACGGTACGGCCGTCTTGTCCCTGATGGCATCACAGAAACCCTACACCATTGTCGGTACAGCACCTGAAGCCAGTTATTGTCTGCTTCGTTCGGAAGACAACCGTTCCGAATTCCCCATCGAAGAAGATTATTGGGCTGCAGCGGCTGAATTCGCCGACAGCATCGGGGCCGACATCATCAACAGCTCGTTGGGCTACAACGAGTTCGACATTCCCGCACTTTCGTACACCAAAAGTCAACTGGACGGAAAAACGGCATTTGTAACCAAGGCAGCTACCTTAGCGGCTTCCAAAGGCATGTTGGTGGTGAGTAGCGCTGGAAATGAAGGGTCAAAACCCTGGCGGAAAATTAGTTTTCCCTCCGATGCGCCCGAAGTATTGACGGTCGGTGCCGTGCAAGCCGACTTGAGCCGCGGCACTTTTAGCTCCATCGGCCCGACGGCTGACGGACGAATCAAGCCCGACATCATGGCCATGGGCGCCAACAATACCATCATCAACGGCGTTGGTGCAGTAACCTTTGGCAGTGGAACGTCCTATTCGGCGCCACTTATTGCCGGAATGGCCGCCTGTCTTTGGAATGCGCTGCCCATGCTGAAAGCTTCGGAGTTGCGCACCAAGATCATCGAAAGCGGCGACCGTTTTCTGGCACCAGACAGTTTGTACGGCAACGGCATCCCCAACGCTCAAAAACTCTGGCTCACCATCAAGAATTCGCTTGATCAAAATAAACTGGATCGTTTCTATTGCTATCCATCACCGGCATCCGACAAACTGTATCTGGCCAGTTTCCTGCAAACACAGGAATCCGTCAAGGTGATCCTCTACAATGCCTTCGGAAGGAAAGTCCTCGAAAAAACCTTGTCTGGCAGTGCATTAAGTGTGGATGTGAGCAACCTGCCCAACTCCATCTATCTTGTTGAATTCATCGTTTTCGGCGTACGTCAAGCCACTCAAAAAATCTTGGTACAACGATGATGGAAACTTTGACCCTCCTGGATCTCCAACAGTTGGTTCGGAACCGCCTGCGCCGTGAATTTCCCGATACGTATTGGATATCGGCTGAAATCAGCGAATGCAAGGAGCACTTTTCGGGGCATTGTTACCTCGAGCTGGTTCAGAAACGCGAGAACTCGGAGGCCTTGTGTGCCAAGGCACGCGCCACCATCTGGGCCAACACGTGGGCCAACCTCAAGCCAGCCTTTGAGCAACAGACCGGCACCCGCTTGCAGGCTGGTCAGAAAATATTGACTGAAGTCTCGGTCGATTTCCACGAACTTTACGGATTCAGCTTGGTAATCAGGGACATCGACCCAACCTACACCATTGGCGACTTGAGCCTACGCAGGCAGCAAGTGATTCGCCAACTCACCGAGGACGGCGTTTTCGGGCTCAATAAAGAGTTGGAATGGCCAACACTGCCCAAACGAATTGCGGTGATATCTTCGCCAACCGCCGCCGGGTACGAAGACTTTATGGATCAGCTGCAAAACAATGAATTTGGTTTCAGCGTTCATACCACTTTTTTCCCGGCCACCATGCAAGGTGATTCCGCAGCGGCGAGCATCATGGAGGCGATGAACGAAATTCAGGCTTCCGGAAAGGAATTCGACGTGGTCGTCATCATTCGTGGAGGTGGTGCCACTACCGACCTTCGCTGCTTTGACGAATACGAATTGTGTTATTATTGCGCCCAATATCCGCTGCCACTGCTCACGGGCATTGGCCACGACCGCGATTCCTCCGTGCTGGACTTGGTGGCGCACACTTCCGTCAAAACGCCGACGGCCGCCGCAGAGCTCCTCCTCAATTGCCTGAGCAGTGAAGCCTATCGGCTGGATGCCAATCTGGATAAGCTTCAGCAGCGTGTAACTCAATTGCTCGAGGCTTTTAAGCGAAAACTTCAGGCTAACACAGAGCGCCTTCGCCGCGCTACTTCCGACGGCCTACACAAAGCCAATCTGCAGGTGGAACGCAACCATGCTGAACTCTACCGCCGCGCCAATCAATTGGTGATGGTTCGCAGGCAAACCATCGATTTGAAGTCTGCAAGTCTCAGCCACCGTGTTCAAACGTTGCTCGATCAGCAAAAACACCGCTTGGCCCTACTCGAAAGCCGCCTCGAGGCGAATTCACCGGAACTCATGATTAAGAAAGGTTTCTCGCTAACCTTGCATCAAGGTCGGATTCTGAAATCTGTCAAAAACCTCCAACCTGGCACCGAACTCCAGACCCGCCTCGTTGACGGTGTCATCTACAGCATTATTCAACAAACCGATATATCCCATGACTGAAAAAAAGTTTTCCTACAACGCCGCCATGGCCGAAGTGGAGCAGATACTGGATGCCCTGAGCAAAAACGATCCGGACGTGGATGAACTGACCCGTCAAGTGAAACGCGCCACCGAGCTGCTGCAAGCTTGCAAGCAGAAGCTCTACGAAACCGATGTGGAAATCCAAGCCGTCTTCGAAAAAGAATGAAAACGTTCGCGCTCATACTAGCCGGTGGTAAGGGTTTGCGCATGGGTGCAGACCTACCCAAACAGTTTTTGCTGTTGGCCGGCAAGCCGGTGTTGATGCACACGCTGGAGGCTTTCCACAAGGCGGATCCCCAAATCGAGCTGATTCTGGTTTTGCCTTTGGAGCATCAGGACTATTGGTCGGAACTGTGCACGAAATTCGATTTTACGTTGAAACACCGAATTGCTTCTGGTGGTGCTGTGCGGTTTGATTCCGTTCGCAATGGATTGGCGCTCATTCAACAAGAAGGTTTGATTGCCGTACACGACGGCGTCCGTCCCTTGGTACGTCCGTCGCTGATTAATCGATGCTTCTCAAAAGCCCTTGAAAAAGGTGCTGTCATACCCGTTTTTGAACTCACCGAAAGCATCCGCCGCATTGAAGGCGATCGAAGTTATGCCGAAGACCGCAGTCATTTCTGCTCTGTTCAGACGCCCCAAACTTTCCAGTCTGAACTATTGAAGAAAGCCTACCAACAACCTTTTAGGGCACTTTTCACCGATGATGCCTCTGTCGTGGAAGCAGCTGGCTACAAAATCGCCCTGCTGGAAGGCCATCGCGAAAATATAAAAATCACAACGCCCCAGGACCTGCTTCTGGCGGAACAACTCCTCCTGAAATAGTGCTAGACCTTGCCAGCAAAGACCTGACGTACATCCCCGGTGTCGGCCCGGCTCGGGCGGAGATCCTGAAGAAAGAACTCAACATCTCCAGTCAGGAAGACTTGCTGTATTATTTCCCTTACAAATACATTGACCGAACCAAAATCTACACCATCGGTGAGTTGACGTCCAACATTCCCTACATCCAGGTGATCGGGCGGTTTCTGCAGTTCAAAATGGTGGGTGATGGCAGGTTCAAAAGGCTTTCAGCCACGTTTTCAGACGGAACCGGCACGCTGGAACTTGTTTGGTTCAAAGGCGTTAAATTCATCGTGGACAAATACAAACTGGGTGTCGATTACCTCGTGTTCGGCAAGCCTTCCATTTATGGCCACCAAGTTTCCATAGCGCATCCGGATGTCGATCCCGCTCCGACGGCCACTTCAGCCCCAATGCCTGGTTTGCAGCCTTTCTACAACACCACCGAGAAGATGAAGACGCACTACCTCAACTCGAGGGCGGTGCAAACCATCGAGGCCAGTCTCATCCGAACCATTCAGGAACGCATTCCGGAAAGCTTGCCCGAGGGCTTCACCAAAAAGCACAAGCTCATGTCCTTGCACGATGCGTTGGTGCAGGTGCACAAGCCAACCGATGCACAGACCCTCAAGTTGGCCCGCTACCGACTTACGTTTGAGGAACTGTTTTATTTGCAACTCCATATATTAAGGTATACCAAAGACCGAGACAAGAAATATCGAGGCTATCCCTTCGAAAGCATCGGCGAGTTGTTCAACACCTTTTTTCACCGCTATTTGCCGTTTGAACTCACCAACGCCCAAAAGCGGGTGCTGAAGGAAATTCGCGCCGATCTGGGCAAGCCCCGTCAGATGAACCGATTGCTTCAAGGCGATGTGGGTAGTGGGAAGACGCTGGTGGCGCTCATGTCCATGCTCATCGCCTGCGATAACGGTTTCCAAGCTTGCATCATGGCTCCGACCGAAATCTTGGCCAACCAGCATTTCGTAACCATCCAGGAGCTCCTGCAGGACATGCCCGTGAAAGTGGCCTTGCTCACCGGTTCCACCAAGCCAAAAGCCCGCGTTCCCTTGCACGAAGGGCTTCGCAACGCCGAAATTCAGATTCTTATTGGCACGCATGCGCTCATCGAAGAGACGGTGCAATTCAACAATCTGGGTCTGGTGGTCATTGACGAACAGCACCGATTCGGTGTGGAACAGCGCTCCAAACTTTGGCGCAAAAACGAGAATCCGCCGCATGTGCTAGTGATGACGGCTACCCCGATACCTCGTACACTGGCCATGACCGTGTACGGCGACCTCGACGTTTCCGTCATTGACGAATTGCCCCCAGGCCGAAAACCCATTCAGACACAGCACCGTTTCGACGGGAAGAAAGGCCCATTGTATGCCTTCATGCGGGAGCAACTCAAAGTTGGCCGTCAAATCTACATCGTTTACCCGCTCATCAGCGAATCCGAAAAGTCCGATTACAAAAACCTCGAGGAAGGCTACATCCACATTCAGGAAGCCTTTCCCGAAGTTAAGGTCAGCATGGTGCACGGTCGAATGAAACCTGCCGAGAAAGACGCGCACATGCAAGCCTTCGTTTCTGGCGAGACCCGTATCTTGGTGGCCACCACCGTCATCGAGGTCGGTGTCAACGTGCCCAACGCCAGTGTGATGATGATTGAGAGTGCCGAGCGCTTCGGTTTGTCGCAGCTGCATCAGCTCCGCGGAAGGGTAGGTCGAGGCGCCGAGCAATCTTACTGCATCCTGGTGACGTCGTATAAACTTTCGGATGAAAGCCGCAAACGGATGGATATACTGGTATCCACCAACGATGGTTTTGAGATTGCCGAAGCCGACCTCAAGCTCCGTGGCCCAGGTGATTTGGAAGGAACCCAGCAAAGCGGCATCCCGTTCGACCTAAAAATTGCAAATCTGGCCAAGGACGGTCAATTGGTGGAACACGTGAGGAATATTGCTAGAAATATCCTAGATGAGGACCCCGAGTTGCTTAAGGCTGAGAATGTTGTGTACAAAAGACAATTGCGGAAATTGTTTGCAAAAAAGATCAATTGGGGCGTAATCAGTTGATTTATTATCTAAAAAAAAGCTTAATCGGTTTTTATACTTGAATAGTTTTTTTTATCTTTGAAAAGTCGGGAAAAGCGCCGATGTATTTTTTACAGCCGAAACGTATTTTTATGCATTTTTACAAAACCTTATTTCTTCTACTTTTCGCCACCACAATGGGGATCAACGCACAGGATAATTATACTGTGAACATCCGCTACGGCCGCAATGCTGCCGCCCTGGATTCCGTGATTACCAAGCAGCTGGCCGAAGACGAAGAAGAAGAGGGCGACTTGTACGAAGGACTTTATGGAAGCTGGAGCAATTCGGCCGTGAATCCGTATGGCATGAACATCGGTAACATGAAGGATAGTTTCTACATCAATATTGCCAATTATTATCCTCCCGTTTTGGGAAAAGTAACCTCCAATTTCGGCACTCGCAGACGCAGCTTCCATAATGGCATCGACCTGAGAGTTAAGGTTGGAGATACCATCCGAGCCGCATTCAACGGTCGTGTTCGTGTCCGTCAATTCAATCGCCGCGGATATGGTTATTACATTGTACTTCGCAACCACGAAGGCATCGAAACCATTTATGCGCATTTGTCTCGCTTTCTGGTCGCTCCCAATCAGGACGTGAAAGCCGGCGAACCCATCGGGCTGGGTGGAAACACCGGCAGATCCACTGGACCACACCTTCACTTTGAAACCCGTATTTACGGAAACCCCATCAATCCGGCCAAATTGTTCAGCTTTGAAGACTACGTACCCCTTCAGAAGAAATATTTCATAGCCAAGGCAAAAACCTTTGAGGAACGCATCAAGTATTCTGGCGGTGTTTATTTTGGCGTGCGTGCTGCGCTTCCTGGAACCGATCTCGTTAACAAAGCAGGTGCCAGCACCTACCAAAAAGGCGAATATGCCGCTGTCAAGTTCCACACCGTTCGCAAAGGTGATTCCCTGTACCGCATCGCCGCTGATAACGGTATAAAGGTTTCGGAACTTTGCAAGCTCAACAATATTAAGACCAAGGCATCCATTCGTCCCGGTCAACGTTTGAGGCTTACTTGATAAAAATTCACGTATTTTTTTTGTACTTTTGTAGCCATTCAAGCAAACTTCATGCCCAATGGCAAATACCAATGCACAATTTGACACCGTAGCCGCTCAGTGTCGTTCCGTTTTTACCAAGAAACTCCACGATTACGGAGCTGCTTGGCGCATCATGCGTCCACAATCCGTTACAGACCAGATCTTTATTAAAGCAAACCGCATCCGCACCCTCGAAACCAAAGGCGAATCGAAGGTGGATGAAGGCATTCGTCCTGAATTCATGGGCATTGTCAATTATGGTGTTGTTGGTCTGATTCAACTGGAACTCGGCAATGCCTTTTATATTGACCGCTCCGAAGAAGAAGCACTGAGCCTCTATGACCAAAAAATAGCACTGGCCAAAAACCTCATGCTCGACAAAAATCACGACTATGATGAAGCCTGGCGAAGCATGCGCATTTCTTCGTTCACGGATATTATTTTAATGAAGATTTTGCGCACCAAACAGATTGAAGACCTGGGTGGAAAAACGCTTGCCTCCGAAGGCATCGACGCCAACTACCTGGACATGATGAATTACGCACTTTTCGGATTGATTCAAATGGAATTTGACGAATAAAAAACAATCATGAAGCTGTCAGATAAAACTTTAAAGATTTTGGTCAACATTGCCCGGTTGCTGCTTGGGCTTTGCTTTGTTTTCTCCGGATTTGTAAAAGCCCTCGATCCATTAGGCAGCACCTATAAAATAGATGATTATCTACAGGCTTTTGGGTGGATTTATTTCAAAGATTTATCCTTCCTTTTGTCCGTTCTGCTTTCGGCTACTGAATTCTTCCTTGGAATGGCCTTGCTTTTAGGTCTTTATAAGCGTGCTGTTTCGCTTTCCTTAATGCTGTTCATGCTTTTCCTGACCCCTCTGACCTTGTATATAGCCATTGCCAACCCTGTTACCGATTGTGGTTGCTTCGGGGATGCCTTGGTGTTGAGCAATACGGTCACGTTCATCAAAAACTTGGTGTTGTTGGCTCTGGCTTTCTTCGTCTATTGGCAGAACGATAAACTCATCACTTTTTACGGAAAGCATACTTCCCGATACACCGCTTTGTGGTGCTTCCTTTTTCCGTTGATGATCTCCATTTGGTCCTACCGTCATTTGCCCCTGATTGATTTTCTACCCTACAAGGTTGGAAACAACATTGCCGCTTTGATGAAAGTTCCAGCAGGTGCAACCACCGATTCCATCACCACCTTGTTCATCTATGAGAAAAAAGGGGTACAGAAAAAATTCACTTTGGAGAAAGCACCCCTCTCGGACACCACTTGGAAATTTGTAGACCGTGAAGACATTGCGGTGCGTCAAGGTTACCGTGCCCCCATTCATGATTTTGTGCTCGAGAACCCCGAACAGGGAGACATCACCAAGGAAGTCCTGGCCGATCCTTCCTATACATTTCTGCTTGTGAGCAATAAGCTGGAAAATATGAACTACAACCGAATCCAGGAAATCATGGATGTCAAGTTGTACGCCAACAAACACGGTTATCGATTTCTTGGGCTCACCAATTCAAGTCCCCGCATCATCGAAGATTGGAAATACGAGTACGACGATGCCATGACTTTTTGTTCCCTGGACGATCGTACTCTCAAAACCATGATGCGTTCCAATCCAGGATTAATCATACTCAAAAACGGAACCATTTACCAAAAGTGGGGTTTTAGAGATGTCCCAGATTTTTCCAAAGAAAAACTTCCGCTGGAAAAACTTTCGTATGGTGCCATCGGCTATCCCTCCATCAACAAGTTGCTCGGCGGCTTAATGCTGGTATTGTTGCTTCCGCTTATTTTCTTTTTATTGATGCACAGCGGTTACCGCTTTCGCTACAACAAGTACTCCAGAAGCTGGATCAAGTATGAGAAAATCGACGAATAAACAAATTACTAATCACATAAACTATTTAGAAAATGAGAAAAAACATTGTTGCAGGAAACTGGAAAATGAATAAAAACCTGCAAGAAGGTGTTGCTTTGGCCACCGAACTGAACGCCGCCCTGGCTTCCACCGCTGTCAACTGTGATGTTGTCATCGGTACACCTTATATACACTTGGCTTCCGTTGCCGGTGTCGTTGATTCCGCTAAGCTTGGTGTTGCCGCACAAAACTGTGCCGACCATGCTTCCGGCGCCTATACGGGCGAAATTTCCGCTGCCATGGTTAAATCCACTGGTGCTCAGTACGTCATCCTAGGTCACTCCGAACGCCGCGCCTATTATGGTGAAACCAGCGAAATCTTGAAAACCAAAGTGCAACTTGCGCTCGAAAACGGCCTGACCCCCATTTTCTGCATTGGTGAAGTACTTGACGAGCGCGAAGCCGGAAAACAATTTGAAGTGGTTGAAACCCAGATCAAGGATGCCCTCTTCGATTTTAGTGCCGAGGATTTTGGCAAGATTGTATTGGCTTACGAACCCGTTTGGGCCATCGGCACCGGCAAAACCGCTTCTTCCGATCAGGCTCAGGAAATACACGCCTTTATCCGTGGCGTACTCGTTGCCAAATACGGTGCAACGGTGGCCAACGACTGTTCCATTTTGTACGGCGGAAGCTGCAACGACAAGAACGCCAAGGAGCTTTTTGCCAACCCGGATGTGGATGGTGGTCTCATCGGTGGCGCTTCGTTGACGGTCACAGCCTTTATGGGTGTTATTGCTGGATTCTAAGTTTATAAAAATTAAAAATATTGAAATGGCGTTTCGGGATTTCGAGACGCCATTTCTGGTAAAATGCAGCATATCAATTACTAAGACTTTCATTGGATTTTGCTGTATCCTTTTTGTATCCCAAAATACCAAGTACGTGTTTCCCTTCTGTATAGCCTTTGTTAGTGCTCGGGCCAAAATCTGCCGTATCTTTGCATCATCAAAAAGAAACAAACAGATTAATCATACAGCAAGTCATGAAAAAAATTATTTTCTCCGTTATCGCCTTCGCCACTTTTGTTTTAACAGTCTCTGCAGACGATGTTGCCAACAAGACCGTCATGGTTCAAGGCAAGGCCCGCATCATCACACCGATTACCTTGGCCAATACGGGTAGCCAAGCCCTTGATTTCGGCGTTATCGCTAGAGGCACCACGGATGCTACCGTTGTCGTTGCTGCTTCTGATGCTCCTTCCATTAACGTAGCCACTGGTGATGCTGTGGTTTTGACAAGTGCCACACAGACTGCCGCTAAATTCACTGTCGGTGGAGAAAGCGGAAAGACATACGCCATCACCATCCCGAGCACGACCCAAACCATCATTTCAGGTGCAAACACTCTGAACATTACGAACTTTACGTGCTCCAACGGTGCAACCGGCACCATCGGTACCAACGATGTTTTTTATGTAGGCGGAACCCTTTCCGTACCTGCTGCCGCTGTTGCTGCTTCCTATACCGGAAACTTCAATGTAACGGTCAATTACAATTAAACTACTGCTTTTAGATTTTTAGAACATCCACAAAACAGCCCGACAGATTCAATTCTGCCGGGCTGTTTGCTTATTGTCAAAATTTCATCTTCTAAAAACCATACTCAAAGAGTTTAGCGGTGGTCTCTTTTTTTCATAAATGATTCAGCAATCTCATTTCACGATTTGGAATTTAATAAACCATTGAGTAAATTTGCTCAGTCCATTGAGTAATTTTATTTTATTGGTTGTTCCTATGTACAAAAGAGAAGAATGTCTAACCCTTTGCAAACGACTTCAAGAGCCTCGAAAGTTTCTGCAAGTGATCATGGGGCCTCGTCAAATTGGCAAAACTACAGCGATCAAACAAGCCCTCAAAGAATTGGAGGCAGAAATACCTCATTTGTTTTTTTCGGCAGACAATGTACCTGCCATTCAGAATTCATGGATTAGCAACTGTTGGGCAACGGCACGTGCTCAAATGAGCATGGACCAGCATAAAACGTTCATTCTTGTTATGGATGAGATCCAAAAGCTCAAGAGTTGGAGTGAGGTGGTAAAAAAGGAATGGGATGATGATACGTTCAACGATAGAAACCTCATCGTCGTGTTACTTGGATCTTCTCGTGTGATGTTGCAGAAGGGATTGGCCGATTCACTTGCCGGAAGATTTGAAACCATACGAATGACGCATTGGTCTTATCCTGAAATGCGTGATGCGTTTGGCATGACGTTGGAGCAATACCTCTATTTCGGAGGCTATCCGGGTGCCGCTTCTCTGATAGACGATTCGGAACGCTGGCGTCAGTACATACGGGATTCCATCGTTGATGCAACCATTAACAAAGACATTCTGTACGATACGGTTATCGGTAAACCCGCACTCCTGAGACAGACCTTTGAATTGGGGGCCTCCTATTCAGGACAGATACTTTCCTTAACCAAAATGGTTGGTGCGCTTCAGGATGCAGGCAATACAACCACCTTGTCCGGATATTTGAACATCCTGAAAGAAAGCGGATTGATGGCTGGTTTACAGAAATTTTCCATGGATCATGCCAGACGTCGGGCCAGCATACCGAAATTTCAGGTTTTCAACAGTGCTTTAAGAAACGTTTTCAGTGAATACACCCTAGAGGAAGCGCTGCGTCAACCAAAAGTTTGGGGACATTTTTTCGAATCAGCCGTTGGTTCGCACCTCATCAGCAATGCCTTTATCGGTAACTACGACATTTATTACTGGCGGGAAGACAACCTTGAAGTCGATTATATTCTTCGAAAGAATGATAAACTCGTAGCCATTGAAGTGAAAAGCGGAAATGAAACCATGAACACAGGTCTGGCTGCTTTCCGGAAAATGTATGCCCCTTTTGCATCCTTGGTCGTCGGACAAGGTGGAATGGATGTGGAAAGGTTCTTGAGTGTCAATCCCATGAAATTGTTTGATGGGTTCGGAGTATAAATCAGAATATGCTTTTTTCAAAAAGAAAACAGCCCGACAGATTCAATTCTGCCGGGCTGTTCTTTTTTTGTCCAAACTACATCTTGACGATCTTTTTATTGATCACTCCGGATGAACTGGAGATTCGAACAAGGTACATCCCTTTCTTCAGGTCTTTTACATCCACATAGCAATCGGCTTCGGCTCGCTGTTTCAAGACAGAAGAGCCATTCAGGTTGTAGATGGTCACCATTGAACCGGGTTCAACCGAACGAATGTAGAAGCCGTCTTTGACTGGATTGGGATAGAAGCTAATATCCTTCTTCGACTGAATGCTGCCAATTTCTACACCACCGTCGATCAGACGTCCGATGATACCCACATAACCATTATTTTGACTTAGGTCATCGTGTATTTCACCCGTGAACCAACCATGATTTTCATCCCAGAAATTAAGACTAAACACCTCACCGTCGACTATATTCGTATTTAGTGATGACCAACTTGCTCCTCCATCTGTCGTTTGCAAAATTTCCACTGCTTTACCGTCATAATGTTTGACACTAATCCAACCGGTATTGGCATTCAGGAAGAACAGCGATTTGCAGTCGGTACCAGTAGTATTGTCGATACCTGTTGTATGTCCGGAATTGGTCACTGGCGTCCAATGTAGTCCACCATCCACTGTTTTCAGAAGTATTCCGTTACCTCCTGCAACCCACCCATTGTTCAGGTCAGTAAATTGCAGTGCATTAAATGATTTATCGTCGTCATGGGCAGGTTCCGAATACTGCTTGGTCCAAGTCAAGCCACCATCCGAAGTACGATGAATAGACCAATCGGGAGTTATTACCGAATCCGATGGCATCGTTATGACCCAACCGTTGTTGGCATCCACAAAATCGAAGAATCCTACCGGTCTGTTATCTGAAAGCAAATCCCAGTCCGTTCCACCATTTATGGAGCGGTATAACCTAAATGCCGAATTCTGAAAATTGTACGTGGACGCCCAGCCGGTGTTTTCATCCGCGAATTGAACTTGCAAGCCCATGTCTCCACTGTAGGATGAGTCTCGCTGCATGATTCCCAGTGCATAACCAGCCTTGTCGTTTCTTGTAAATACCATGGTGTTTTTATCGGCGTTTAAGAAACCATAAAGATCGTCAGACGCTTCAGAAACAATCCCTGATGAGGTGATGGCAAATTTAAATGAAACATCATTCTGATTGTCTTTGTTATCATACCCATACATTTTTCCGGAACCGTCTTTTTGAATAGTCATCCTGACTGCATTTATTCTGCCAATCGGGTTTATCAAATCTGTATTGGCCACCAATATTTCATGAAAAACCCAAGAGCCCTTCAAGTCTGATAAGTCATAGGTCAATGCCGGTTTTTGTTTTTGCAATACACACAATGCGTATGATTTTCCGCCATCGTTCGTAAAGGTTGAGTAGAAAGCGGTTTTTTCCGCATTCATGAACCCATGCCAATCCATACCCGCAATCGAAACAAAACCATCGGTGGTTAAAGCGAATTGCGCATTTGCCGAATTAATGTCCCCATTGTTGGTTACCATATTCAATTGAGCATTCCCAGTGGCGTCCACCGTGGCAATAGCATAGACCCATCCGGAATTGCCGGATGAGGCATCTTGCGGATTATCCACATTCAGCATGTGCATTTGCCAGTTCCCTGCCAGATCAGACGTCTGGTAAACAACGTTCGGAACTTGCCGTTGCATGACACCAAATATGTTGCTGCCGATTTCGTTGGTCATTGTAAAGACTCCCGTATTTTTGTCAATATTCAAGAATCCTTTGAGGTTGGAATCCTTCATGCTTAAATCTCCATTAGGTGCAACGTGCATTTCAACTACTGATCCATTCCAAGAACCAATACTCAAGACATTGTCACTGGTGATGCCTTGACCATCCGCTCCAACAGTCAGTTTTGAATGAGCCCAGGCAGAAAAGAAGGATTGCATATCCTGGTGATTGCCTTCAAAGATTTGGTGAACTTGCCAAACACCCTGAAGGTCAGCATCACTATACGAAACGGTTGGCTCTGTTTTTGGTAAAGCTTTCCGCGTCCATGAACCTCCACCGTCGAAAGTGCTGTACATCACCGCCCCATTTGGGCTGTCATAATTGGTCGTGGAATCGGTGCCCAAGGTTTTTATTGCCCAGCCATGCGAAGGATTCACCCAATCCATGGAGATGGCTGGATCGGAGAAGTTACCAGCGTTATCATTTGGGAATGGAACAACCTTGTTCCAGATTGCACCACCATTGGTGGAATGGAGCAAGCTGTTGTCATTTCCACTCGCCACCCAGCCTTCGGTTGCACTGACGAACTGAATTTTACCGATGGAGTACGAAGGATTGGACTGGATATTCCAAGGCGAATACGGCATCCAAGGCTCATAAACAGTTCGCCAGGTACGAACGGTATCCAGGGAACTGTAGTTTCGGTTGTTGATCACCTTGCCTGAATTGTCCAGTTCTTCAAACGACCAATCTGGCCCAGAACAATACTTGTACTGGTCGCTGAGGTAAGCCCTCAGGGTGATTGTATACAAGTAATTGAACTTTTTGGTCATGGGTTGTTGTGTCCAGCCGTTCATTTCACCAGCGATGTAACAAGCCTTTGTTCCTGCTGGTACCTGAACGTTGTAGGTGACATCTTGCAATTCATCAATGAAGTTGAATTCACCCCATTGAGGGGCATTCTTGTAGTTCCAAGCTGTATTTGCAGGAACTTTCAGAACACAAGTAGCTTTATTCACACCATTAAATACATTGGGTGAATTGGACAAATTAATAGGATTGTACCAGTTCACGGTGATGGCGTTCAAGTTATAACATTCGCTGAATGCCTCGGAACCAATGGTGTTGATGCTAGTTGGTAAGACAATCCTTGACAGATTTGTGCAATATTGAAAAGCGTTGTTGGAAATTTTGGTTACCGATGCTGTAAAGTACAATTCATTCAGATTCCAACATCCGAAGAATGCGTACGGACCAATTTCACCAACTCCCCAGGGGATTCCAAAAGAGTTGCCCTTTTGGTTGGGGTAGGAAAGGATTGTTTTCTGATTCTTATCGTACAGGACACCATCCTTAACGGAGAAGTATCCATTGGCACTTTCCACTTGAAACATCAGCAGATTAGAGAGTCCGTTGAATGCTGGAGTGACAATGGTTTTTACTTCGCTGGAAATGTTAAGGAATGTGATAGAGCCGCAACCTTCGAAAGCGTGACTTTGAATAATCTCCGTGCTATTCGGAATCAAGGCAGTGAACGATTTGGCATTTGGAAAATACAGCAACGTGCTTCCAGCTTTGTCGTATAACAAGCCGTTTCGTTCCATGAAATATGGGTTTGCAGCGGCAACAGTATATCCCACCATATTGGGGTTAGCACCAAAGGCATTTTCCTGGATTGAACTCAGGGTTGCAGGTAGGGCTAATGAACTGAGTTGACAACCATAGAACGCCCATCCTACAATGGTGGTGAGCCCTTCGTGCAACGTCATGGTTTTCAGCCCGCAATTAGTGAAAGAAGCGTCACCGATTTCAGTCACGGATGTAGGGAGTGTGATTTTAGTCAGCCAACGTTTCATAAGGTTCTCTGGTCTGTCTCTAAAGAAGAAGGCATCTGGGGGAGTAGCGTTCGCTTTGTAGTACATGGAATTGGAACGTGTTCCTTCAGAACCATTATATGCCACAATGGAAGCTCCACCCAAATCCACTTCGGCAAGCAATGGCATGTATTCACGCATGGTCTTGAAATCGCGGGCATCGAGCGCTCCGTTCACCTTCAGATGGGTCACTTCGTTCCGTTCAATCGAAGTCAGCGCATTGAACAAACCTCCTGCAGCAATGGTTACCAGTTTGGAGATGTCTTCTGCCAAGCTGGGGAAGGTGTTCCATTTGTCGGCAGCCTGGTAGGCGAATTTGGAACCTGTCGGAACGCGAAGGATGCATACATTCTTGTCAATCCCGTCAAACAAGTTATTCGACGTGGTAATATTCACTGGTGAAACCATTCGTGCATTGACGATTTTTAGGTTTTTGCAATTGAAAAATGCATACGATTCGATGCTGATGACAGATGCTGGAATTTCGATGGTGGATAGGCTACTGCATTCGTAGAACGCTTCCAGCCCGATTTTTTTCAGGGTGGTTGGCAATTCCAAGGTGCGCAGTGCCCAACAACCTTCGAAAGCTGCTGTGTCAATAGCTTCAACACCTTCCGGAACCTTATAATAAACGCTTTTCATATTTGGATAGCTCACCAGCGTTTTGCGCGTTTTGTCAAACAAGACACCATCCAACGAAGAGAATTGAGGATTCGAAGTGCTCACTTCAATCGATTTCAATCTGTTGTTATAGGTAATGGCACAAAACCCAATGTATTCCAATGTAGCAGGCAAGGAGATCGTTTCCAAATCGACGCAGGACTGAAGCGCATATTCACCGATGATTTTCACGCCTTCGGGAATGATAACGCTCTTGAGGCCACTTCTCAAAAAAGCACCGTATTGCAGGGTGGTGATAGAGCTAGGCAGTGCAATGCTTCTTAAGCTGTAACAGCTTATGAAAGCCAACGAATCTATGGAGGTGACGGATGGGCCTATCACAACTGATTTAAGGTTGTAACAACGGTTGAAAGCCGACCTTCCAATAATTTTCAGATTGTTGGGCAGCAGAATCGTATTCAGTTGAATGGTTCCGTTCGGATTATTGAAAGCTCCATGTGGTATTTTGTCGGCCAAATAAACAAAATCAGTCGCGTTCCAGGTCCCACCTTTGCCAGTATAAGAAGCGATGGTTACCGCACTCAGGTCGATGTATTCCAATTGTGGCATACTGTCACGCATGGTTTTGAAATCTCTGGCATCGATGCTCCCTTTCAGGCTCAATCTTTTCATACCGGCTCGCTGCTCTTTGGGGAAAAAGCGATACAAGTTGCCGGGTGTAACCGCCACCGCATCCGAAAATTCCACGATGTTGGTGAACTCTTTCCATTTATCGGCAGCCTGATACTGCGCTTTTAATCCAGAAAGCACATACAGCGTGCATGTGGTTTTGTTGATGTAGTTGAAAACGCTGTCCGATTTGCTCAAGTCGATGGGTGCGACGGAGTTTACATAGAGCGCTTTCAAATTACTGCAATTGTAGAAAGCATATCCCCAGATCTGATTGACGGAAGCGGGAATTGTTAATGCCCTGAGCCCTGTACAGTTTTCAAATGCCCAATTTTCTATGATTTGTAGAGAAGGTGGTATGGTAATTGAATCGAGCCCTATGCAATTGTAGAAGGCATCGACGGCAATGGATGTAACCGTTGATGGGATGTCGATCCGACCGGTTTTCATCGCCGGACAATACATCAACCTAGTCAACGCTTTATCATACAAGACCCCATTGATGGTTACAAAACTGTTGTTTCCTGGAGGAACGGTTATTTCGGTTGATGTGCCCAGAAAGGCAACATTTCCGATAAAGTTTACCATCGGTGGAAGCGTGAAGGAAGTGATTTTTGGGCATATACCGAACGCGTAATAGCCGATGTATGTCAAGGTGGAATTTGGTGCAAAGATGACGGAAGAAAGTTCGCTGCATCCCAAGAAAGCACCCCTGCGAATTTCTTTGATGCTGGATGGTATCGTGATAGATATCAGACTTCTGCAATCGTAAAAAGTAGAAGTATCAATTACTGAAATGCTTGAAGGAAGCCCAACCAGTGCCAGGTTGCGACAATAAGCGAATGCTGCATAGCCTAAGGATGTGACACTATTCGGCAAGTTGATTTGTGTCAGGCCGCTGCACTCCCAAAAAGCACCCCTCCTAATTTCTTTGATGGAGGATGGAATCGTTACAGATTTCAAACTACTGCAATATAAAAATGTAGAAGTGTCTATCACTGAAACACCTGAAGGCAACTCCACCGATTTCAGGTTTTGGCAATAGGCAAAAGCCGCATAACCTATTGATGTGAGGCTAATCGGCCAGTTGATGTTCGTCAGGCCGCTGCATTTGTTGTAAGCCGAACGTCCGATTTCTGTTATATTGGCAGGTTGAACCACGGTGGTCAACTTGCTTTTTTCGGTGGCAAGGTAGAATGCATTCCTCGGAATGGTATTTGCCGGATATATGGTATTTACTGTTCCTCGAGGGCCTTGTGTCCCCGTGTACGAAAGGATGTTGACCTGACTCAAGTCAATGGTTTCAATCATCGGCATACTGTCCCGCATCGTTTTGAAATCGCGGGCATCGATGGTGCCGGAAAGTTTCAAAGTGGCCAAATTGTTTTTTTCATACGAGCTGAGTATACTAGATAGGTTTCCAGCAGTGACAGCATATACCTTGTCAGGATTCGCTGTATAAATTCTCGCTGCCATTTCAGCACCCGTCCGCTTGATTTTGGAAACATGGAATTCGTCAAAATAGCCGGTGCTGTCGCCCCAATACGGTAGATAAAAGTATGCTTGGGTCCGGATGGCCGGCCTGCAGAGCAACGCCGAAGACATATCGAGTTTGCCATTGATGTACAGTTTAGTAGAATCACCCCAAGTGACGGCAACATGCGTCCAGGTATTTAATGGAATTCGCGTATTTCCTTTAAACGAATTGCTGATGCTGTAGCCCCAATTTCCAAAATTTACTTTGCCGAGGGAATCAAGCGTCATGTGAAAAACATGTCCTGCAGGCGGATAGGATTTGGTATAATTCCAATTGATGTTCAACAAACCTTTGGCATACTTTTTTGGATACACCCACATTTCGACAGTACCGGCTGCCTCCATGTTGACCGCTTTGCTGTAAATGATGTAGTTGCCTGGTCTTGAAAGCACAATGGCTTGCGACATTCCGTTGGTGCCTTGAACATAGGCAGAGGTGCCCACCGTTTCACCTATGTTGGTTCCGTCAAAATGATCCAGAATCACCGTATTGGCATCTGCAACAACGGGAATGCCTGCGAAACTTGGTGCTGGAGGAACACCACCATTCATCTTCATCAGGAACACATCTTTGCCGCCATTGCTGGTCAGAGTCATTGGGCCAAAGGTGGCGGTGCCTTGGAACGTGCCGCTGATGTAGACGGATTGACCGTTCTTCAAAATCTTGAGTGCTGCGTCGTCTTGTGGTCCTCCCCCAAAAACAGAGTCCATAACAGAACCATCCGTTGCATTTAGTTTTAAGATGAAGGCATCCTTACCGCCTGAACCGTAGCTGGAGGTTTCGCCCACCACCCATAAGGTATTGTCAATGATCTCGATACCGTTAGCCATGTCTTCTAGAGCTCCGCCCCAGACTTTTTTCCAGATGATGTTGCCATCTTCATCGTATTTGATGATCAGCGCTTGATTTCCTTTTCCTGCTATTGTTTCATAGCCTGCACCATAGATGTAATTGTCTGATGCACAAATACCCATCATGATGGAAGGGACCGTTGATTCTGTTTGTTTGCTCCAAATTTTGTTGCCGTCCAAATCTATTTTCCAAATATTGAAATGATTTTCGCAACCACCAATGTACAGGTTGTTGTTCAATAAGCACATGGCGTTGGCATAACCTTGTATTCCTGTTGATTGGTCGCCGAAAATGCTTTGCCATTTCATGTTGCCGTTCGTGTCATGTTTGGTTAGCAGGGCGGTAATGTTTCCTCCAGTTCCACTTTCGGCCCCACCAAAACTATAGATATAGGAGGTGCCTTGTTGCTCAAGTAAAAGATTGCCTAAATAGTGTTCGTAACCCTTATAGCCAAAGAACATGGGTTTCACAATCCAATCAATTCCACCCAGACCGAGGCCTGTTGCTCCGTTTATAGGAAATTTACAAAGGACAGGTTTGTGTTCCTTATCACCTGCACCGTCTGTTGTTTGGGAATAACTGTACCCCGAAACATACACTCCGTCAGCATCAGCAGCTACCCCGCCAAACAATTCAGAGACGGATGATGCCCCCGGCCATTTGATGTTCCAAACCAAATTTGTGATGTTGTTGACTCCATATTTCAGAACCATGGATTGGCCGGCATCCGAGCCGGCAATGTAGAGACTCCCGTTGGAGATGCTCATTCCCGCCGGAACTTGGTCGGCGGAATTCCCGAATTGAGTGATTTGATCGATGGTGAACTGGGCGTTTGCCAGTGTGCATGACAGAAAGAATGCAGCTAAAAAAGAGGCCAACTTTTTCATAATCATCTGATATTAGTATGTAGAATAACCCTGTCAAAAACAGAGTCAAAAAGGAATCAGAAGAAGAACTATCGTGCTAAGAAAGAGTGTGCTTTATAGTCTGGTATGGCCAAGAATAGAAATAGGCGATTAAAGATAGAGTCTAAAGGCAGCAAAAAGAAATTATTTCAACAATATTATTCAGCAATTCAACAAAATAATTAAAAAACCAGCATACGCATACGAGTATGTCAAATCAAATTCAGGTGAATGCTTACCTGAAATCGAAGTCGGAAAAGGAATGTTGCTTAATACCGTTTCTTCTTGAACCACAACGCGACATTGACCAACCCAATCATCACCGGCACTTCCACCAAGGGGCCAATCACAGCTGCAAACGCTTCGCCCGAATTGATCCCGAAAACAGCAATGGCTACCGCGATGGCCAATTCGAAGTTGTTGCTGGCAGCGGTGAAGGAAAGGGTGGTGGCCTGTTCGTAATTCGCACCGGCTTTGCGGCTCATAAAATAGGAGCCCAGAAACATGACGACAAAGTAAATGACCAGCGGAATGGCGATGCGCACCACATCCATGGGCAGTTTGACAATGTATTCCCCTTTCAGAGAAAACATGACGATGATGGTGAAAAGCAAGGCGATGAGGGTGAGCGGACTAATCACTGGTACAAATTTCGTTTCGAACCAGGTTTTTGTTTTTACTCGAATCAAAATGAACCTCGACAGGAACCCTGCTGCAAACGGAATGCCCAGGTAAATCATCACACTTTTAGCAATTTCACCAATGGTGATGGCTGCCACGGCATCGTTTACCGGTAGACCGAACCAACCCGGCAGAACAGCGATGAAAAACCAGGCGTACACCGAAAACAACAGCACCTGAAAAATTGCGTTGAATGCCACCAAACCGGCTGCATACTGCCTATCTCCGTGCGCCAAATCATTCCACACGATCACCATGGCGATGCAACGCGCCAACCCAATCAGGATGAGGCCGTACATATAGTCTAGGTTGAACTGTAAAAAAATGATGGCCAGCAGGAACATCAGGATCGGCCCGATGAACCAGTTCTGCACCAGCGATAAACCAAGTATTTTGGTGTTTTTGAAAACATCGCCCAATTCCTCGTATTTAACCTTGGCCAACGGCGGATACATCATGATGATCAGGCCGATGGCAATAGGGATATTGGTCGTTCCAACCGACATACTGTTCCAGAATTCCGAAACATTCGGGCTGAACCAGCCGGCAAACACACCGATAAACATGGCTAGGAAAATCCAAAGCGTGAGGTAGCGATCGAGAAATTTCAGACGAGTTTTCATGACTTCATTTCATTGGAATAGAATTCAAAAAACCGTTTCTTTATTAAATCACGAACCCTTCGGAACTCGTTCCAAATGAATTCGTCCGATCCCGTGACTTGTGATGGATCTTCGAAACCCAAATGCAGGCGGTGCTTCACCTTGCCGCTGAACATCGGGCAGGTTTCATTCGCATGGTCACAAACGGTGATCACATAATCCCATTCTTCGCCGATATACTGATCGACCATCTTAGGGTAATGCGAGGAAATGTCCACGCCAGCTTCCTTCATGACAACAGCTGCCTTGGCGTTGATTTGAGATGCAGGTTGTGTTCCAGCGGAACAAACGGTGATGTTCGGGTCGAAGGATTGCAAGAATCCATGAGCAATTTGACTTCGGCAACTGTTGCCGGTGCAGAGGATTAGAACTTTCATATTAACAGGATTTGTTGGTTTCGCAGCTTAACTCAGCCGTACGTATATTTTTGAAAAAGGCATCGAAACGTTCTAGTTTTTCAGCCAGGGTAGAGCCACACAGGCAATAATTAATTTTAAGTCCATCGATTTCACCATGGATCAAACCCATGTCGCGCAATTCCTTGAGGTGTTGCGAGACGGTAGTTCTACTTAATGGTAGTTGTTCGGAAATGTCGCCAGAAATGCAGGTCTTGGTTTCGGCGAGATGTTGGAGTATGGCCAATCTTGCAGGGTGTGAAATCACCTTGGCAAATTTGGCTAGTTCCTGCAATTCAGTGCTGAATTCATCTGATTTTGTCATACTATTGTCGCGTGTGGAAGTATGACGCAAACATACGACATAGTTTTCGAAATAAAAAGAAATTATCGGTTTTCTGCAATAAATATCTTCACTTCGGCTTTTATCTGATCTCTCACTTTTCGGGTTTCAGCAAGAATCTCTTCTTCCGTTCCTGTGAAATCGGCAGGATTCGGAAATGACCAGTTGAGCCTCTTACATACTCCGGGAAAAATCGGACATCGTTCTGCTGTTTCTGCGTCGCATACTGCGATCGTAAAGGCATACATTCGACCCTGTCTGAAGAAATCAAAAACGCTATCCGTATTGTTTCTGGACAAATCAAGACCTTCTTCGGCCATGACCTTTACCACGTATGGATTAATGGAACCAGCTTCAAATCCTGCACTTTCAGCATAGAAATTGTCACCAGCCAACGAATTCAGATAGGCTTCAGCCATTTGACTTCGGGCAGCGTTGTGCAAGCAAACAAAAAGAACCCTTGTTTTAGACATTATTTCAATCAGTTTTATTAGAGCGATTATCAGAAGTAAGTGTCAGATCTTCCGACGCTTTCATGCTTTCGTAAAAATCATGCTTATCCTTCCTGTTTTTAAGAAGAATCAAGACCAACAAAGCTAGAACGACAGCCCCAACGATGACCAGAGTCAAAGGATTTGCTTCCATATTCGTTTTTATTTAGGTCTTTCAAATGTACCCTTCGAATGTTTCAGACCGTTTACTCGGATATTAAGAAGTCATTACAAAACAAACGAAGTCCTTCGTTTCAAGGACTTCGTTGCATACTTCAAATTAAGTGAAACTTCAATTACGCTTACGGTTTGATCATAGTAAAAATAGCCGTCAAATACAGGTCATAATAGCTTTTGATGGCTTCTTCCACTTCGCCCATCGGCTTAACCGGCACCAGATCGGCAACTTCCTGGTAGGACAAACCCGATTTGAACAGTGTTTCAGTGGTACCCCAAAGCATGTCAGCTATCACCGTTTCAGCTTCCACTTCCTCCATCCCGAAAATGATGGCCAGTTCCTTCATTTTTTGCAGTTGGAAGAAGAAATAGGTGTGTCCCATGGCGCTAATCACCGCGTATGCTTCCATTTTGGATTCAGCAATTTCTGGTGTATGACCCAACGACAGCATCATTTCCAAAAAACGATCTTTTGTCTCTGCCGAAACCAAACTCCCAAAAGCAACTGGATTAACCCCCTTGTTTACAACGCTGGAGGCACTCGGATTCATACGAGCCACATTGTCGAAACCGTCCAATGCCGCAGTCATTTTCTCCATGGTAATTTTTGGTGCCAACGATACCAGCAAGGTTTCACTGTTCAGTTCCCCTTTCAGTTTGGCCAATGTTTCCATCATGACAGGTGGATGAATGGCCAGGAATACGACTTCCGTATTGGTCACTTCCAACAGGTTTTCGGTCACCGTTATGTTTGGAAATTTCTGTTTCAAAAGGGGCAGGGCTTTGCTGTTCGTGTCAAAGACCACCATTTTGTCGAAGCGAATGGGACCGTTATTAAATGCATGGAGCATAATTTTTGTAATGCGTCCACCTCCAATAAAACCGATTGAGTTTGTTTTCATAACCTTCCATTTAAAACAAATAGTTGAACAAATAACCTACAATCATTATTCCCGAAGCCACTATCCCTACGAAAGTCAGTATCAACGGCAATTTCAAGACCTTACGCAGAATGATCATTTCAGGCAAGGAGAGCCCGATGACGGCCATCATAAAGGCTAGGGCGGTGCCTAACGAAGCACCTTTTTCGATCAAGACCGAAACGATGGGAATGATTCCAGCCGCGTTCGAATAGAGTGGAACTCCGATTAGAACCGATAGCGGAACGCTGTACCAAGCCGATTTGCCCATAAGAGCAGCCATGAAATCTTCCGGGACATAGCCGTGAGCACCTGCGCCAACGGCAATACCAACGGCCACATAAACCCAGACCTTGCTGACAATTTCTTTAACGGCATCAAATCCAAATTGGATCCTGTCTGAGAATTTAATTTTCTCATCCTCTTCACTGGTCTTACCAAGTTGCGTTTTGTATACCCAATCTTCCACCCAATGTTCCAATTTCAGCTTCCCAATGATCCAACCAGCCAGGATGGCGATGACCAATCCGGTGAGCACATAAATCAATGCCACTTTCCATCCGAACAGGCCGAACAGCAAAATCACAGCCACTTCGTTGATCATGGGTGCCGCAATCAGAAAGGAGAACGTCACTCCCAAGGGTACTCCGGATTCTACAAAACCAAGAAACAAAGGGATGGCTGAACACGAACAAAACGGAGTGACAATGCCCAGCATGGAAGCCAGAATATTTCCTGCAAAAGTGGATTTGCCTTCGAGCGCTTTTCGGGTGCGCTCAGCCGTAAAGTAGGAGCGGAGAATGCCAACGAAAAAGATGATCAGAGCCAGCAGCATCAGTACTTTAGGCAGTTCGAAGATAAAGAAGCGCAAGGCTTCTGTGAGGTGCCGACCCTTTTCCAGGCCGAGTACCGTATCAATGAACCAGTTGGTAATGGGTTGAAGGTTATGGTAGATCAGAAACCAAACCGGTATCAGGACTAATGGGAGAAGTATTCTTTTATTGAACTTCATTTGATTTTCATTTCGCATTTTAACGAACTATAGTTTTAAATTTTTTACATGAAAAATAGAACAACATAGTATATGCCAACCCCGATGAACACAACGCCAACCACCCTTCTGAACCATCGTTCAAAAACCTTGATCCGGTTGTAAAGCTTTCCCACATTGCCTACTGCAAATGCCAGCAACCAAGCAAAAACCATGACAGGAAGGCCAGTGGCAAAGGCAAACAAGACGGGTAAATACAAACCAGATGGGCTTGCAATGGTCATCGGTATCAACATCGCAAAATACAGTACGCCGCTGTAGGGGCAAAATGCCAAGGCAAAAACCATTCCCAATAGCAAGGATGATAGATAGCTACCTTTTCCGTTTTTACCAATTTTTTCCGTAAGTTTAGAGAAACCTGGAAACTTGATTTTCAACACATCCAGCATGAACAAGCCAATCACAATTAACAGTGGCCCTAGTACTTTCTCGCCCCAACCCTGAAAAAGCAGGGTTACATTCATTTTGCTGGCGCCGAAATACAAGATGATGGCCAATACGGTATAACTGATGGCTCGCCCCAACGTGTAAACCAAACCATTCAGAAACACCTTTTTAGGGTCTTCCAAATCCCGACTGATAAAGCCGATGGCCGTAATGTTGGTGGCTAACGGACAAGGACTGATGGCCGTCATCAAACCCAGCAATATCGCAGTCAGGAAGGCATATTGCGATTGATCCAATATGTTTTGGAGGAATTCCATACCTTAAATCAGCGGATCGATTGCTTTTTTGAGTTCAGCCTTTAGCTTTTCGGGATTGTTCACGGCATACATGAAACCCTGAGAAGTGAGATCGACGCGTTTGCCTCCGCCAATAACCAAAAGGCTTTGGCCTTCGACACTGCATTTCTCAGCAGTCGCCTTGCTGGTTTCATCATCCAGGTTGATGCCGATGAAGGTAATCTTACCGGATTTGACCATTGCAGGATACAAGGCTTCAACGGCCTTTTTGGATTGTGCTTCAACCGCATTGCACGTCATGCACCGACGTGTAAAATGGAAATAATACACTTCCACCTTGCTGGTGGCAACGGCCTTAGCATCTTGTTTCTTTGCGCCCTGCGCATTGCAGGAGGTTCCACCCATCATCAGAATTAGGGCAAAACTTAGTAAAAATAGTTTCTTCATTCGAACGTTATTTTATTGACCAATTGCTTTCTTGATTTCATCCGAAGAAGGGATTCGGCCTTTCACGACCACAACGCCATCCACTACCAATGCTGGTGTTGCCATCACGCCATAGCGCATGATTTCCATGATGTCCTCTACTTTTTCGATGTTCGCCTGTACTCCGGTTTGATAAACCACGTCGCGCGTCATTTTCTCCAGTGTCTTGCACTTGGAACAACCGGTTCCTAAAATCTTGATTTCCATACTTGAATTTATTTAGTAGAACAACTTCCGTCGTCCAGGTTTGAAGGCTGGCTGTCTCTGTCAAAGAACTTCGCCATCAACGTCTTTGCTTCGTCCCAATTCGTGCGGTTGATGCAATATTTAATATAGGGCGCATTGATTTCTCCTTGAATAAGTCCGGCTCGCTTCAGCTCGTTCAAATGTTCGGAAAGGGTAGAGCGGGCAATGGGAAGTTCCTCCGCCATGTCGCCGCTGTAACAACATTTGTTCAAGTTGTTGGCCAGGTAATCCATAATAAAAACCCGGGCAGGGTGGGACAGCGCTTTCGCATATCGAGCCATTTTTTCCTGTTCGGGCGTATAAATCAAATCCTTTTTCATCGGAGTATTTAGTATTTCGTAAAAAGACGAAACAAAGATAGATGAAAAAACAGAACGGGCAATGTTTTTACGAAAAAAATTCTGTAGGTGCATTCCTCTCTGCTTAGTAGCGAAGAGATTCTAGACCGAGCGAGAAGTTCAGGTTCTTTGAGATGGGGAGCCTCCTTTTAAAAAAAAATAAGACTATTTCGGCAACTTGCCCGCCCCTTTTTTCAATAAGAAATCCACGTTTTTCTTCACCGAAATGGCCGTCAGCGTAGCGCCCGTATAACCATCCAATTTGGCTGTTTTGGCCTCCTTTAACGATTTTCCGACCCAACTGTTGAAGAAACCCTTCTTTTCCATCCGCTTCACATAACTAAGCGTTTCATAATGGGTCAGGATGGCCACCTTCTTGATTACAAAGGATTTATCGGTAATGATCATCACCGGCGTCACATCGTAGTAACCCTTCACATCCTTGCAAAAATCGGCACTGGACAAGGCATAACCCATAACACTGCTCTGAGCGTCCAGCACTTTATACCAATACTCGTTTGCCTTTTCCACTTTTACCGCAGTGGGATAAATACTTGTTACCACTTGCTGATTGGAAACCGGATGCAAAACAGGCGGTTCTTTTGGGGGCTCTTGCGCCGTTGCTGCTCCCGAGACGAAGAGCAGCAACAGTGCAACAACCAAATTCTTAAAATCCATAGTTCATTTTATTTCTCAGGCATCAACACCGCCTGAATGTAATTTTTACTGAAAACCTTTTTCGCCATCTTCTGAATCTTTGCCGACGTGAGTTGATCAATCAAGCTTGCATAATCCGAAGCAACAGCAATCTTTTTCAACTCCATCAAATCGTTGGTAATTTCCTGTGTCCAGAACGCGTTGTCCTTCAAATTCAGATCCAACTGATTTTTTTGCGCCAGTTTCACCTTGTTCAGGTCAACGGCATCGACGCCAAAGGTACGGATTTTTTCAATTTCAGCCTTTGCCGCTTTCATAAGCGTGTCGGCCATGGCAGGTTGACACTGGAAACTGACGGTTTGCACATAATGCGTGTACGGCACCTTGTTCAGGTTTCCCCTCGAACGAACACTGTACGTGCCGCTCATCTTTTCGCGCAGCGTTTCCGTCAGCTTGATGGTGAGCACATCGTTCATCGATTTGAGCAGGTAATTGTTTTCAAGGGACACTGGAATGGAGCCGGTGAACGTCATTTGAACCGTACATTTCAGATCTTTTCCTTTGAACACATCCTTCGTTACAAGACCCTTTGGTGGACGAATGCCCAAGTCTTTAGCCTTTTCACGAGCAGAAGATGCCGGCAAACTGGCCAGGTACGTTTCCAGGAAAGGCCTTATCGACGTCGGATCAAATGCCCCAACGATGATGAACTTGAAATCGGCTGCATTGGCAAAGCGTTCATGCAGAATGCTTTGAGAACGTTTCCAATTGATCTTGTCCAAATCCGCATCCGTTGGAATGCCACCGCCTCTGGGGTGGTTGCCCGACATCAATTTGGCCACTTCGTTTCCAAAAACACGCGCTGGATTCAGATTCAAGGCCTTCATCGATTCCTTGGTCTTCTCGATGAACAAAGCCGTGGCCGCACTGTCAATTTTCGCCTGTGTGAAGTACAAGTAGGTTAGTTGGAACAATAGATCCAAATCCTTGGGCGAACCCTCGGCAGTGATGCCTTCGGTCGTCGCATTCAGAAAAGGTTTCACCGAAACGGTCTTGCCTGTAAATGCCTTCACCACATCGTTCTTGTTCAGATTCGCAATGCCGCTTTCCCCAATCAAGGAAGCCGCATAAACGGCCGAGTAGTAGTCTGAATCGGCAACGAGGCTGTGACCGCCAGGGCTGATGGCCACCACATACACTTCGTTGTTCTTGAAGTCGGTCGGTTTCAACCAAACGTCCGCGCCGTTGGAAAGGGTTAATTTTGTCAAACCCGCTACAGCGCTTTCTTTCACTATCGTACCTGCCTTGGGTTGTTCACCCGGCCAAGCGAATTTCTTGGAATTGTCCACGTAGGGCGTCAGCTCCAGTTTTTCAATGGAAGCTACGATTTGACGCAGTTTTTCTTCGTTCGGAATGGTAACCCCCTCTTTATCGGGACCAGTTACGATGACAACTCGGTTGGAATCCACCAAAAAGGCGTCATCGAATTTGTTCATTTCATCCAACGTGATGCCAGGCAGCTGACCCTTCGCAAAAGTCGCTTCAAAGGCAATGCCAGGGATGGCTTCACCAGCCAAGAAGTTGCGAACCAGTTCCGAAGCCACTTCGTCCGAAGACGACTTGTCTTTTTCCGCATCGGCCTTATCGTACATCAAGGTGATGCTTTTCTTGGCCCTTTCGAGTTCGGTATTGGTGAAACCGTACCGCTTGGTCCGTTCGAGCACCGTCAAAACAGCAGTCAAACCTTCTTCCAAGCCGTTGTCCTTGACCCGCATCGAAACGCTGAACGCATCCTTGGTTCGGGCGTATGGCTCAAAACCAGATTTGGCATAGTCGAACGGCGGTTTGGCTGAACGCGACAATTCGCCCATCCGTTGGTTCACCATAAAATAGTAAATCTTTTCCTTGACGAATTCGCGGTAGTCGTTGAGTTTAAAATCTTCCTTGCGAGCCATCTTCATGTAGATGTACACGTTGGTTTGCGTGGCTTCCTTGTCGGTGCTGATCGAATACAACGTTCCATTAAAGTCGGGCACCGGGAAAAAGGTCCTTGGACGAACGTTCGATGGGGCAGGTATGGCCTCGAAATGCTTTTTGATGATGGCCTCGTACTGATCGGGATCAATATCACCAACCACCACCACCGCCATTAAATCCGGACGATACCATTCCTTGTAAAAAGCCCTCAGACGGTCTTGCTTAAAGCTTTCCACCACTTCCTTCTGGCCGATGGGCATCCGCTTGCCATATTGAGAACCCCAAAACAAAACCGGATAATAGATGTCGCGGAGCCGTTGTGCTGCACCCCGACCAATGCGCCATTCTTCCAAAATGATGCCCCGTTCCTTTTCCACTTCCTGCGGGTCGAAACTCAGGTTGTGCGCCCAGTCTTCCAGAACCAGAAAGGCACTGTCCACCACCTGCGGTTTCTGCGTCGGAATCAAAATGCGGTAAACCGTTTCATCAAAACTGGTGTATGCATTCAAGTTGACGCCGAATTTCACACCCACCGTCTGCAAGTAATTGATCAAGCCATTCTTAGCAAAATTCTTTGATCCGTTAAACGCCATGTGTTCCGTGAAGTGGGCAAGACCCTGCTGGTCATCGTCTTCCAAAATGGAGCCCGCATTGATGGCCAATCGGAGTTCCACCCGGTTTTCGGGCAACTTATTTTTTTTGATGTAATACGTCAGCCCGTTGGAAAGCTTACCAATGCGTACGTTCTGATCCACCGGAAGCGGCGCAGTCAGATCGTACTCCTGAACCTGGGCAACCAACGGAAGACTCAGGCTCAGCAGTAAGAAGATTCTAAAAAACCTCATTTTGCGATGGCGTAGATGTTGCAATCGTTTACGGTGTAGTTGGCAAAATAATCCTTACCACCCGCTTTGATTTGCTTTTTCAAATCGGCAATTTGTTTATTGATGCGTTGCGTCGGAGTTGCGCTCAAGGTCATGCCTTCGGCCTTTGCTTCCGTATCACAATGATCCGATTTCTTTTTGGCTTTGGCAGCTTCCTTGACAGCAACCAGTTGCGTTTTCAAATCGGCCAAATACGTGCGATTTTCGGTTACCACGCCGGTAGCGATGACAGTGGAATCTACCACTTTCTTGTCAAATTTGGCGATGTCCTTGCCAGCATTCACACGGATCAGTTTATCACCTTCGGCATCGGCCAGAAAAAGTTTACGACCCGAAACAGCACATACATGGCTTGCCTGACCCTTGATTTGAATGGTTTGGCCAACCAAAGTCGGCGCTTTTACAGTTATTTCCTCCACCGTATAAACGGTTTGAGCATTTGCACTAAAAGGAAGGAGGGCGGCCACCAAAAGGGCCAGAAAAATAATTTTTGTTTTCATTTGAACTTTTTTATTTAGTTATTGGCCAAATGGAACTTGCATGCAGAATGTTTATAAACTTGGACGTTTATTTCAACATGCTCGTTTCATATTTGTTGGGTTTTATTGTATAGTTAATTCGTTTAAAATGTACTTGTTACTTGCAAATTTATCGATGATGAACAGCGCGTAGCGAATGTCCACATTCACTGTTCGATTCTTTTCTGGCTCAAAGATACTATTACTAGCCAGTGATTCCCAATTTCCGTCGAACGCAATTCCAATAAGCTCACCTTTTTTATTGAGCACCGGGCTTCCGGAGTTGCCGCCACAAATGTCGTTGTTGGTGAGGAAATCCACCGGCATGGCTTCCTTCGAAGCATAACGGCCGAAATCCTTGTTCACATACAAGCTTTTTAGTTTTGGATGCACCTGAAAATCGTAACTGGTGGAATCCTCTTTTTCTAGAACTCCTTTTAAGGTCGTCTGAAACCTGTAAGTTAGGCCATCGCGCGGACTCGCTCCACAGACTGTTCCATAGCTCAGACGCAGCGAGAAATTGGCATCCGGATAACTCAGCATGTTGGCGTTCTTTTCCCGCATCGCTTCGTTGAACACTTTCTTGTATTTGCGGATTTCCTCGCTGTATTTGTCGGAAAGTTTCCTTAAATCCATCAGCTTGGTATATACCGAGATGCCGAAAACATACAACGGATCCTGCTGAACCCTTTTCGTGGGATTCTCCATAAAATTTTGAACACTGTCGGGACTGGTAAAGATCGACTTGGCATACAGATCGTTCACATACGCATCGATGTTTCCTTTGAATTGGCTATCAATAATCGCATAGAAATCAGGCAGAGACTCCTTCTTCATTTCCTTTTTAAGGAGTTTGACCATAGCCCTTACAATTTCTTGATCCGTTTTGGAATCGTACTCGGTAAGAAACTTGACGTACCAATTGCGGAACGATAGAACCTGTTTGTCCAGTGCCGATTTTTCCTTGAACTCGATCTGATCCACCAGACCACGGCTCCGAATACCAAACAAAGTGGCATCGCCAAATAACGCGCCGGTGAGCAGCGCATGGGCATATTTCGGTTCTTTTTCAAGGGCATAATTCCGCTCCAATTTGGCCAGGCAATCGCCGTATTTCCGCAAACGAGAAGTATCCGCCTGCACCCAAATCCTAAATTCAGATTCGCTCTTTTGCTTCTGAGCCAATGCCGGGCTCAAATAAACCTGCTTCAACGTCCCCAACGCCAATTTGCAGGAATTTCCCGCCGAAAAATTCTTATCGGAATACAGCAGCCGAACCCGTTCGTCCTTGTTCATTTCACGCTCCACCACCTCAATGTACGCACCCTTGGTGATGCCCGTCGCACGATTTTTCACATCCATTTCCTCGATCATCTCAAACGAAGTGGTGTGCCTGGCGGTACTGAAGGGGAAACCCAAAATCATCGAAAAGTCATTTGGCTGCACCCCTTTCAACGAAACCGGGATGAACTTTTTGGGATGAAACGGTTGGTTATTGACCGAATACGCAGCCGGCTGGTTGTTGGCATCCGCATACACGCGGAACACGCTGAAATCTGCCGAATGACGGGGCCATGCAAAATTGTCCGTTTCGCCACCGAAGTTGCCGATGCTTTCAGGCGGAAGCCCGACCATGCGCACATCCTTAAAAACCTGATACACCGAAAGCAAATACGTTCCATCGCTGAACCCGTCCAAACTGGCCTCAATCCCTCGCGTACTGTCGTTGTAAACCTTTTCCATCGCATACGACGCTTTGCGGCTGCTTATCGTTTTCAGCAATGCCAAAGCCTTGTCAGTCACATCGATCTGACGAACCAACACTCGGACCGTCAGCCCTTTGATGGGAATTTCCTCCCCAAGCGAATTGGCCCAAAAGCCGTCCCGCAAATAGTTGTGTTCCGCTGTGCTCACTTCCTGTGCCCGACCTCTGGCGCAATGGTGATTGGTCATCACCAGACCATTTGCCGAAACGAATTCAGCCGAGCCTGCGTTGTCAAAAACTATAATGGCGTCCTTTAGACTGGGTGCCAACGTGTCGTATATCTGATTGACTGGCAATTGCAAGCCCAGTTTCTTCATCTTTTGCATCAACGGCCCATCCAGACGGGAAATGGTCCACATGCCCTCGTCGGCAAGGATGGAGCCGGTGAACAATATAAATAACAATAAGTTGAAAAACTTTTTCATAAATACTTGGATAGAATTATATCGAACAGGTTCAAATTAAAAATTCAGTGCTAAACCGACTTGCGCATAATACGCTTGTTTTTGTCCACTAACCTGAAGCCCGCCTTGCAACGTGGTCGAAACCAAACCGTAGCCGTATTTCAGTTTCACTTCATAAAAAGCACGATCGGAAGTCAGAAAGGCGAAGTCGGGCAGAATGAGCCGATCGGCCAGCACCGTGTTCTCAGCCTGATACAGGTCCGAAAACACCACCTGCCGATATCCACCACTGATGGATGCATCCAGGCAGGATTTCCGCATCGGCGCATGCAACCCGATTGTCGCACTGCCCGTCCAATCGTGCACGTTCTGCTGGTAGTCGGGCGTGAAATAATCTTGATTCTCTTGGCGACGGCTCGCTTCCAGCTGGCCCCAAACAGAAGTGTTTTTACAATCTTGATCGACCAACGCCACCGAAACACCCATTTCTTCCGTCATGTTTTGATACCGATCACTCTGCGTGGCGAAATTCCAAACAATGAAGTTGGTATTGATGGTGGTGGGCGTATATTGTTTCTCGTTCCCGATGGTTTGCAGCACGTTGTAACGACCTCGGAGCAAGAGCGTTCTGCCCAACAGATCCTGTTGATGGGTCATTTCAGCGTTCAAACCGTTCCGGGTGATCGTGTAAGGCGTCCGGCGGTCACTTTCGCTGGCTTCCAACACATCCCGCTGTCCAGCGATGCGCAGGCCGGTCTTGGAAGTATTTGAATGGAAGTAGTTTGCATGCAAGCCGGTGCTGAACAAGTTCCCTTTATAGATGCGCGAATAGCTTTCCTCCAGTTCCGAAAACTGCCTGTTGTAAATGCCAAAGCCTTGCAGTAGAAAGAAATAGACCTTGCGTCCTTCCTTTTCCACCTGAATGTCCACGTTCTGGCGATACCGTTCATAGGAACCGTACCAACCAAGTTTCCAAGGTCCAGTTGAATACGTAAATCCGGGATTCAAAAGAATGCTCGAAACCGTATTCCTTGGCCGTGGATCAACCTTTCGATATGAAACACTGCCCTTGTACAAACCGCGCAGACCCAGCTCCCAACGACCGGCTCGAAGCGACGTTCCGCCACCCATGCTGTAAGCTTCCCGATAATAATCGCCACCGATGGAGTCACCGATCAGGTACGGATTCAGCAATGTCCGGTCTTCCACATCGCACCACTGCACGTTCGAACGCCGATCGCTCACAAAACTGGCTTCCCCGAAAAACGCCTGATTACCAGTCTTTTGATAGCTATTAGTAAACAGCCGCAAATCTGAAAACCCATCCCCATCCTGTACCAAATGCATGGTTTCACCCGCCTTGGACATACCAGCCTCCACGCCCAACAAACCATAATGGGAATCTGGTAGCGCAAACGTTGCCGACGGATTGAATTCGAAATAGTCCGAATACTTCTGAATAGGACCTTCCCAGAGCCACAGCCGAGCTGCGGGACCGACCGGTTCGGCCCCCATCACCGGCAATGCGATGAAAATGAATGCTATGAATAGTATTTTTTTCATTCCACCAGTCCCGGTTTAGGTGTCGCATTCGATATAAAATCACTGGCCGAATTGTTCGTATCCTGCAGAATCGCCCGCCCGTTCTCCCATTTCAGCACTTTCCGTCGAACACTCTTGCCGATGTCTGAGCCGTTGCAATAAGTATAACTCACATCTATAGATGAGGGCAAAGCCTTAGAACCAATTGACCCAGAAGGTCCGAGTTCTACACCATCTATGATTAATGAATTAGGAACTTTAATCCTTGTTACTGTACCGCCTGATGTCGTCGGGACATTTGTTGAATAATTCGTAACAAAGTTTGCAATTGGTTCATTTGGCTGCATTATGGCTATAGCATGATAACCTCTGGAATGGATAACCCAGATAGTAAATGAATAACAAAATGCTCGGATTAAATTATCAACTTCTGGTACATCCACATCCTTGCCTGCATCAAACCATTCAAAATCCGCCTTGGATAAATCTACCGGTGAATTGGCGTTGGCTTTGTGGTGATCGATACCTAAGGAGGCTAGCACAATGCTGCCACCAGGCTTTACAGGATGGTCAGTTCCATTCCCTGGGACCGTATAAAGTGCTTGGGCAATAAAGTCATAAGGATATTCTTTATAAGGGTAGATCGCGTTACTACTCAGGTGAGCTGCTTCCATTAGCGTTAGCCCATCTGCATACAGCAAGGAATCGGAATTGTTGTATATTTCTACAAATTGGTCTTGATTGTAGGTCCCACCTGCAGGAGTCTTCATGCCAGTAAAATAGATTTCCTTTATTATAAATCCGTTACCCAACCAAGAAATGAATATTGGCACCGTATCTGACACCGCGTCTCCCAATACTTCAACCTTTTCTTTCAACCCTCTGAGATGTTCGATGTGTGTTAATACTTTACTTGACCCGCTATTTGTGACGGTGGTTGTCAACGTTTTCGTCCCTGTCACCTCCACATTGTAAATGCCCTCCTCTGCAGTAAAGTGCACTTTTCCTTGGAAATCCGTCGTGTCCGAAACTGAACGGTAGGTCGCAATGTTTGTCAGCTTTACCGAGTAACCGTTGTAACCGGCCGCGATGGCATCAGAGTCCGAAAGCGTGATGCAGATTTCTGCCTCGGTAAACGGCACCGGTTGGAGCGCGCAGCCTGTCATTATGAGCGGAAGCAATAAAGTGTGCAACACTAGAATCGACAGCAAAAGCAACTTCGACCTTTTAAATAGTATGTGTAGTAGCCTTCTCATATCTTCACCTGAATTTCGGCCCCCATAAACGGCGTCACCCATTTCTGCGTGGCCACCCCGAAGCGGGAATATGCCCTTGGGTTGTAATCAATCAACCGATTCACAAAAAAGGAAAGTTTCAGCTTGCTGCCGATTTCCTTGGTCACTTTTAGGTTCACTTCCACCGAAATGGGCGAAACTTCGGGTTTGAAATAGGCGCTTGAAAACGTTTCGACCAAAGGCTTGAAAACCGGATCATTCTTCTCGGTATCCGTGAATGGATGCTGCAGCCCGTCCAAACCAACGTAGGCGTATGGAACGCTGCTGTACGCCATCATTTGATACGAACTCATCCAAACCGTTTGTACCGAGGTGGAAAACATCAGCCGCTGTTTCGAAAAATGCGTGTTGAAAAACAAATTCGTGTTCAGCTGCTCGCGCACCTTGCTGTTGTCGCCAGCCTTGTAAATGCCCATGTATTTGAAATAATCCCCATTGGTAACGATGGTCGGATACTCATACCTGTCCGCACTGATGTCGTACGTCGTCTGAAACCACGCCCCATTCACCACGATTTCCGTGTTGATGGCCTTGATTTTTCGCGTGGACCACTGGTACTCAATCCCGTTTTTCTGCACCACTGCCGCATTGGTCGTCGTGGAGTAGGAGAGGAACATCGCTTTTTCCACGTAGGTGAAATCCGTCACCGTCGGCACGCCCGTTCCAGAAAACGACTGCGGGTTGTACAGCTTGTACACCTGCGGGAAATACAAACTCTGCGCCTCGAACCCGTTCCGCTCATTCTCATGGAAAACCGTCAGATTCAGCGTGTTTCCGCCGAAACTCAGGTCGAAACCACCCTCCAGTTTGCGGTTCCGTGCGGGAATTAAGTGATCGTTTGATCTATTTTTTACCACCGTCAGCAAATAAACCAACCTATTCGCCTCATTGGCAGTATAATAGTTAAGTTCCGAAATGTCATAATACGCTTTTTCAGGATACAATTGCATGGCCGACGGGAACTTCACTTGGTCGCCGAAACCACCCTTCAGTGTCAAATTGAAACCAGTCTTCCCCACATTAAAGGATGGAAGCTCGTAACTCACATTCAATCTGGGCTCTGTATAGACTTTGGAATGTAAGGAACTAGAAGAAGCAATGTTCCCCAAAAGCGTCGCCCGAAGCCCAGCGGTTACATCCAATTTGCCTTCTCCCAGTATAGCCTTGAAATGCTCTTCACCAAATAAAATCAGCTTCTGCATCGACGGAATGTCCTTCGGCGCCCGCGGTCTGCTCGACGAACTCATGGTCGGAAACGGCGGCCTGGTCAAATCATACAGCGCCCCATCCCCGAAATTCTTATCCAGTCTGAATTCAGCCCCCAGCAGCACATTATTAAACGTCTCACCGATTTTCGGCTGCAAGTAGGCCGTCACCTGCGAATAAAAATTAAACGGTTTCCCACCCACGGTGTAGGTGGAAAGGTATTCCGACGGCAAAAAGAAACCCACCGATTCACCAGGCACCGAACTCAACGTCATACCCATCGGCGAATTCAGCGTCACCGTCTTGGTCCGTTCCAGCAACTCATTCGCCGCCTGCCCCGACACCGTATATTCCATTTTGTTCAGCACTCCCAGCCCAATGTTCCAAGTCCCCGAATTGCTGAACCGTACGCTGTTGTAATCCGAACGGTAATTGTCCTCCTTGTTCATCACATCCGGGTCACTGATCTTCTTGTCGATGGTCCCGGTATACGCCAACTGTGTGGTCGTCGTAAAATCCCGCCCGATCTTCCGCTCATGGCTCAAATTGGACGTGATGCGTTGGTATTGGTCGAACGGACTGCGCGGATCCGATACAAATTTGGTATAATCCACACCGAGGTTCAACGTGCCCCATTCCCCCGGCAACTTAAAACCCTTGCCCGCATACACCAACTTGTTCAACGGATCCGACTTCACCCTTATCGTCATTGGGGTTGCACCTTTTTTCGATTTAATTAGAATGGCACCACTCGTCAAATCCCCATATTTCACCGACGGAATCCCACGAATCACTTCCACTTCCTCCACATGGTCGGTGGAAATCTGCCGCATATCCACCCCACTATTGACCGAACTCTTGGCACTGGCCACATCGGCCGAACTCGTCCCATAAAACGACTGCATGTTGTAATCGTTGGACATCGGAACCCCATCCTGCACCACCGCCGTACCCATCGCCGTGTTCATGTCGCTTCCAGCCTGACGCATCGACACCGAATTGGCTACATTCAGCCTCGAATCCGAAAGCAAACCTCCAGGCAGCAATTGCAAGACCTCGGACATGCTCGACGGTTGCAAATGGTCAATGGCCGCCCGTTGCATGGACGAGGTGGTGGAAGCCGTCTTCTTTTCACGCGCCATCACATTGACTTCCTTCAGCTGCAGCGAGGTAGGCACCAACCTAATAAGAATGCGAACAGGTTTATCCACCTGAATAATGGTGTCGAACGCTTCATACCCTAAATAACAGCTGCACAAATGGTAGGAACCCTTGCCAATGTTTCTAATCTCGAAAGAACCCTTTTCGTCCGAAACTGTTCCCTGCGTCGTCTCACGGATGAACACGCTCCCCATCACAATGGGCGCACGCGTCTCCTTATCGGTAATCACCCCGCTCACCACAAATTTCTGCGCATGAACCAGGCTTACCGAAAAAATCAGCAGGAATAGTAGGAAATGTTTGAAACGAACCATAGGCAAAAAAAGAGGAATTTCCCCGCTGAAAGCAGCTGGGAATGTGCAACCGGAGTTCACAAATTCCGGCTTGAAGGCCTACCGGAATCCGTGAACACCCAAAAAACTAATTTACTGTACAGCAACTTTTACACTCACACGGTTGCCATTCAATTTTGTAGCGCCAATCACATAAACACCTTGCTGCAAATTGTTGAAGCGGATTTCATCGGCATTCGAAGCTTTCGAGGTTCCAACCTTGCGCCCCGTAAGGTCAAACAAGGAAACAGAGGAATATTCTCCCGCATTCTTCACCACGACCGAACGCGAAGCCAAGTCGAAATAGCTGGAAACCGCATCCGTACGAACTTGATCAAGCCCCACTGCTGCAGCAATATTATAATCCTGGAAAACGAAGTCGAACGATCCAAGATTCGTGTAGGAGTTGCCAGGCGTTTCAAAAGAAAGGGTGCTGCTATTCGATGTCGAAGCCAAATACATGTTCGAACCGGAAGCAGCCATCGCATTAGCGGTTTCTGAACCTGTGCCTTTGCCTGTCCAATGCGCTTCTCCAGCAGAGCCGTCAGACGGAGCAAACGAAGCCAGGAACAAATCACCGAACTTGTTGGTGGCATCCGTCAGTACCACACCGTTTCCGAATGCGCAATCGCCTGCAGGAATTGACGTACCCAATGCATTGTAGGTAGTACCATGCGCCCAAATCTTTCCGTCGAAACCATTGGCCAAACCAATTATTTCGGTGATGGCAGGAGCAATAATGGCTTTTTGCCAGACATCGGTACCGTCGGTAACATTAAAGGCAGCCAGAAATCCATTCAGAGCAGCCGACGCAGACGAAAGTGTTTGAGATGTGAACTGAAAGCCGCCATAATCACCTCTGAAGGAACCCCCTACGATCACCTTGCCATCCTTCACCACGATTTCCTTAACCCGGATATCCCCATTTGCGGCGTTTTTCGATAATGAAGCACGGCTCTGCACAAAGATGGGCATACCATCAAAATCCGTTTTAATCAAAAACAAGCTCGTCGAAATGCTCGGTGTAAACGAATATGTAGGGCCAACGTTCACTACCACTGGCGTAGCCTTATTCTTGGCTGTACCGGCAACAAAGACACCATCCGAACCAAGGGCCAAACCTTTGAAATTTTCTGTAATGATGCCACCTGAAGTCGTTCTTACCCAAAGTGCATTCCCTGTCGCACCGTCTAATTTGGCAAAAAAAGCAGCTTGTAGGGAATCGTTGGACGAAATGGAAATCGGTGTAGCAGCCTGAAAAAGGGCCGTTTTTGCAAAAACTCCAGTCAAATAGATGTTGTCACTGGCATCCACCACCATCGCTGACGGTTCCACCAACGAATCTTTGGTGGCGCTGGAATTGATTTCCTTAACCCATTGCACAATACCATTGGGGTTGAACTTTGCCACAACGGTCTGCACAAAAACTGAACCACTGCCCAGACCGGAAAACGTAGTAACCGTACCCGCTGCATCCACGATGTTCGCCGTTGTGGTTTGACCCGCCGTGTTCACCACCGCACGTACGCTACCGGTCACAATCAAAGAACCATCTTTCGTCGTTGCAATAGCCACCGGAACAAACACACCGACGTTGGAATAGATGCTCCATAAATTGGTTCTGGAGGGGCTCATCTTTCTGATTAAAAGGCTCTTGTCAAAGTTTTGGCCTGAACCCTTGGCAGCTCCATTCACCGTCAAACCGTTAAAGGTAGCCGAACCCGAAAAAGAAGCAGCTATAAAGATGTTTCCGTTGCCATCCGTTGTTACATCCGCAGCATCGTCTCTACCAGAAGCACCACCCCCACCAAGTGCCCACATAAAACTAGCGCTGGGAGGAAGTATCGGAGCGCTAAAAGCCGATGTCGCAATCACCAATACAATACAAAGTGTCGTGTAAATTTTTCTCATACCAATCAATTTTTGAGTTCATAGCTAATGACGATGCGAAAGTACAAACAAAGTTTCAACAGAATCGTACCACAATAAAGGTATAATTCCTTAGAAACGTGAAGATAGCAATCCTATCCATACGATAAAAGACTTTCTTCCGTTTACACCCCTTTTTTTTAAAATTTCTCAAAAATCCTGCTCGGTCGTTCGATAGGATACCGCTTCCCAGCCTACCCTTCCAGCAACCACGACATCAAATAACTCGGAACACCATTGTCTAAACGCTCATAGACACCAATCAGTTTTTCCCGAATCTTATCCTTGTCAAATTGAACGACGAGTTGCTTGGAATGCGCTACAGCATCCTCGTAAAAGTTTCTGTCAGTCATCAATTCACGCGTTTTCGTAATGAATTCCTCCGTACTCGAAGCTTTGAGGTAAGCATACTCGTACAAGTGACGATACTCCACAATATCCCTGAATACCACCGGCAATCCGGAAGCCGCACCCTCAATCGGTGCCAGTGGACAGTTTTCCTGATACGAAGGAAACAACATCACATCGGCAGCAGCATAGATTAGGGGCATCGTTTCCAAATCCAGCAAACCAGTAAATTTCAAGTTGTCCGGTGCAGAAGCCATTCTGGCGGCAATTCTGGCGAGACCTTCCGTCATCGCTTTCAACGGCCTGCCACCAGCCCAGACAAATTGCGCTTCTGGCATTGCCGTTGCCACATCGATAAAGTCTTCCACACCCTTGCGCGCCTGCAATTGCCCCACGCCCAACACCACGAACGCGTCCGGACTCAAACCCAACAGCGCACGGCCTTTTGCGCGATTCTGAGGTGTGCGCTGCCACTTCTCCAAATTAATGGGGTTTTGAATTCGGATGATTTCCGTTTCGGCACCCGTTTCCCTAATGGCTTCCTCCACCATGGGCGAAATGGCCAAACAGACATCGGCGTAGGAGTAGACCTTCTTAAAATACCATTTCACCAGCGGCATCATTGTTTTACTCATCGGAATGGAACCTTTGATGGAGTCGGGTATCACATGCACTGTGTGAACCCGCTTGCCGCGGTAGGCCAACCCTTTTAGAAAATAATAGGGACCATACGTGTGACTGTGGTATATGTCACCCAAACCTTTGTTGTTTACTACTGTCTCTACATCATCGTTCGATTTCAATAGTTCGACATGATCCAGAAATGCAGTATGAACACCATTTCCTTTAAAAAGGTGTTGTGTTTCGGATACAATGTGAATCTTCATACAATGGTTTTTTTTTTAAAAAGTTTTACAAGGAGAACAACCAGCATCAGCAATGCTGGAAGCAAAAACAAATGCCGTTCGTTCAGGAACGTCAAATTCTTGAAATAGGGACCTGACAAGTAACCGACACCGACGTAGGCCAGCGACCATACTACCGATGTGCTCACCAGGATGATACTGTACTTTTTTTGAGGAAACCGGAGTATTCCGCAAAGCACCGATACATACCCTTTAATAAAAGGTGTGACCCGACCGATGTACATGCCAAACGGACCAGCTGTTTCCATTTTCTGCCTCAGTTTCTCCAATTTCACTTCCGAAATGGGCAACCACTTGGGTTTCCGGTTCATTACCGATTTTCCGAAAAAGTAAAAAAGTTCGAAAAGGATGAAGCTGGCCAACAAATCACCGACAACGGCCGAAAGAATGACCAGGGGCACATTCAGAATACCTGTAAACGATAAATACCCGCCAACCAGGAGTACGAATTCATTCGGAATGGGACTCGGTATGCCCACCTCCTGCATGAACACCAATGCTAGAATGGCGAAGTATCCATACTGTGCGATATAGGGGAGCATCTGTTCGGTCATCGTGTTGCAAAAGAACAACACCCATGTTTTGACCGTACTTCATTTTTTTGACATTCTTGTGTGAATCCCTTTTCAGTAACAGCATTGTAAATACTTCTCCACCGAATCGTCACAGATGCTTCGCACCGCTCAAACATGATACCCGTTCCTTTGTGGTCGAACAGAGAGATGTATATATGTTGAAAATAGTAGAGAAATTTTTACTGGTATTATGCTTGGTATTGCTCCCTATGGCAGCCGACGCGCAAGGAATTTTAAAAGGAAAAGTAACGGATAAGAAAAATAATGAATCCATCATTGGCGCTAGCCTGATGGTCAACGGAACCAACCTGTCCGTCATTTCGGATGTGGACGGGAACTATCTGTTCAAATCGATACCCACTGGAACCTATGATTTGACCGTTCGTTACATTTCGTATCAAACACTGCAACTAAAAGGAATAAAGGTCGAAGCAGACATTCCTCAAGAATTGAATGTTGAAATGGTTCCTGCCGAAGTCGAACTTACAGGAGTGCAGATCGTAGCGACCAGACGCACCAATACCGAACTTGCGATGTTGAACAACACTAAAAAAGCTCAGTTGGTCGTGAGTGGAATATCCTCGCAACAAATAGCCAGAACCCTCGACAGGGATGCCGGGGAGGTGGTGAAACGCGTACCAGGCGTTACAATCATAGGAAATCGTTTTGTCGTGGTACGAGGTTTGAATCAGCGATACAACAATGTATGGTTGAACGAGGTGTCCACTCCCTCCAGCGAAGCCGACAGCAGGGCTTTTTCGTTCGACGCCATCCCCGGCGGCGTTATCGACAACCTGCTTGTTTATAAAACGCCTGCTCCCGAAATCCCGGCCGATTTCTCCGGTGGTTTCATCAAGATACTGACCAAAAACATGCCCGAAGGCAACCAGCAATCCATCAACCTGAGTTTGGGGCACAACAGCGGCAGCACATTCAGTGCGTTCGAGTCTGTTTCCAGTACGGCAGCAGACTTGTTCGGCTTGGGTTCAGCAGCACGTTCCTTGCCTTCCGACTTTCCCGATAAATTAAAATCTTCCCTGAGTTCCCAAGCCTTGGCAGGATTCACCCAAGCGGCCAACCCAAACTGGGGAACCTCCAACATCGCCGCTTTGCCCGACCTCCGCTTTTCTGCCAACATCACCCGGGTTTACCAATGGGACGAGGTCAAAGCCGGCAACGTCATCGCTTTGAACTACAGCAACACCTTCCGAATCAACGAGATCCAAAACCGTCGCTTCGGCATCTACCAACAGAACGTGGACCGTTCTTTTGCACGCAACAATTACCTGGACCAACAGTTCAACCAAGACAGCAAGTTCGGTCTCATGTACAATTGGTCGTTCCAACTGAATCCGGTCAGCACCATCGAGTTTCGCAACTTTTTCAACCAAATCGGCAAATCCCGCTACACGAGCAGGGAAGGAGAGGATAAAAACAACGACTACGTGATCCGCGAGTCGGAAAACTTCTACATGAACCGCTCCACGCTTTCCACCCAACTCAGCGGCAAGCACAACTTGAGTGAAAAAGACCTGCGCATCGACTGGGTGGCCGGTTATTCCTACGCCAACCGCCACGAACCCAACCGCAACATCGTCACCTACCGCCTCAACCAAGATTCCCTGAGCCCCGGTTTCAACAAATACCGTATTTTTTCCAGTGACATCAAAAGGTTCTATCAGTCACTCAACGAACACGTGACTTCGGTAGGTGCCAACCTGGAGAAGCAACTGTATTTAGGCGACTTCAACCCCATGCTTAAAACGGGCGTATTTGGCGAATACAAATTCCGCACGTTTGCCAGCCGCAACTTCGTCTATAACTTCAACGCCGCCAACCTGCCCATCGGCTTTTCCTACTTGAACATAGAGAACCTGATGACAAACGCCAACATTCAGAACCAAGGCATTCTGCTCGAGGAAAACACCAACAAGGCCGATTCGTACAACGCCAGTTCTGCCAATATTGCTGGTTACGTCGGCTTGAACATGCCCATCGGTTCCAAAATTAAAGTGTATGCCGGCGTACGTGCCGAAAGCCACACCCTGATTTTGAACGGATACGAGTCCGACGGCACCGACCCTGTTAACCTCAACCGCACTGCCCTCGACTTGTTCCCTTCCGTGAACGCCACCTACAACCTGAGCGACGAGCATCTGCTCCGTCTGGCTTACGGCAAGTCCATCAACCGACCCGAATTTCGCGAAGTGGCCCCTTACGTCTATTACGACTTCGAACAGTTTGCCAATTTCGAAGGCAACGTGACCCTCAAGGATGCCACCGTTCACAACCTGGACATTCGGTATGAGTGGTACCCGACACCCAGTGAGACCTTTTCGGTGGCATTCTTCCTGAAGAACTTTACGAACCCCATCGAAAATACCTATTACGAAGTGGGCGGCCAGTACCAATACACCTACCGAAACGCCAAAAGTGCTCAAAACTATGGCATGGAAGTGGATCTGCGTAAGAACCTCACCTTCATCGGACTAAGTCACTTCAACTTGGTAATGAACGCCTCCTTGATAAAAAGCCGCGTACTGTTTCCCGCCGGCAGTTGGGAACGCGATCGCGCCATGCAAGGTCAGTCGCCTTACCTTATCAATGCCGGACTTTATTACAACAACGACGACCAAGGATTGAAAGCCAGTTTGATGTACAACCGAATCGGCAAACGCATCCTTTACGTAGGGGTAGTGAATCAGCAAATCATTGAAGACATACCCGACACCTACGAAATGGCCCGCAACGGCATCGACCTAAGCTTCTCCAAAAAACTGAACGAGAAAATGGAACTTGGTTTCGGCATCAAAGACTTGCTTAACGAACCCGAACAATTCAAACAATTCCCACTCTATAATAATGGTGGAACACTGGTCAAGAGGGAACAGATCACTCGTTCATTCTACCCAGGTCGAAACATTTCCCTCAGCTTCAAAATGAATCTTTAAACTGTAAACAAACTGAAACGCAATTGTATTCAGTACGATACGGATTGGAAATCTCTAACCTATTACTTTGTGCTTGAAAACGATACTAACCAACTTAACAACTATGAACAAGAATTTTTTTAAATGGACGCTGGCCCTTGCGGCTGTTTTGACGTCAAGCTCTATGATCGTCTCCTGTGACGGAAACACCAATACCATCGATGAAGAACCCGGTGTTGAAGTACTCGTAAAAGACTCCATTGTTGGAAATGTAACTTGGGAAGCCAAGAATACGTACCTGATGAAAGGTTTCGTTTATGTCGTAAACGGAGCTACCCTAAACATACAACCCGGAACCATTATTAAAGGTGACAAAGATACCAAAGCAACCCTCGTAGTCGAAAAAGGTGGCGTCATCAACGCTGCAGGCACTGCTGCCAAACCCATCGTATTCACTTCTGCCAAACCCGCAGGCCAACGCAAATATGGTGACTGGGGCGGCCTTGTCATCTGTGGAAAGGCACCCGTAAATTCCGCTACTGAAGTTCAAAAAATTGAAGGTGGCCCTCGCAGTTATTTCGGAGGAACCGATCCTTCCGATAACTCTGGTATCCTCCAATACGTTCGCATTGAATTCGGCGGTGTGGAATACGCTACCGACAACGAAATCAACGGTTTGACCCTTGGTGGTGTAGGTTCTGAAACCACCATCGACCACATCCAGGTTTCCTACAGCGGTGACGACTCCTACGAATGGTTCGGCGGAAACGTCAGCGCCAAATACCTTGTCGCTTACCGCGGTTGGGACGATGAGTTCGACACGGACAACGGTTTCACCGGCAAACTCCAGTTCTTGGTAGGTCTGCGTGACCCAAATGTTGCCGACAAATCCAAATCAAACGGCTTCGAGTCCGACAACGACGCAGCAGGTTCTAGCAACGAGCCCTTCACCTCACCCACGTTCTCCAACGTCAGTCTTTTCGGACCTTACGCCACCTTGACCACTGTTGTTGATCCCCAAGGCGGAAACGGAACATTCCAAGCAGCCATGCACCTGCGTCGCAACACCCGTCTTTCTTGCTTCAACTCGGTATTCGCCGGCTGGCCCAAAGGCTTGTTCATCGAAAACGGTGGAAAAGGAACCGCACAAAGCAATGCCACCAACGGCACCCTTGTTTTGAACAACAACGTGATGGCAGGTATGATAGCCAACTACATCGAAGACGCCACCGCCACCGCTGGTTTCAACGCCGCCTATTGGCCCGTAAAGAACGCCGTGCTGGCTACCAATGCTGAACTCGGTTTGGTTTCCCCTTTCACCCTGGGCGCTCCCAAATTCAACGCCACCTCCACCAGCAGCTACGTCTATGGCAAAGCAGCCTTTACCCACGAAAAAGTTTCTGGTTCCTTCTTTACCAAAGTAAACTACATCGGCGCATTCGGTACCGAAGACTGGACACAAGGTTGGTGTAATTTTGATCCGCAGAACACCGTTTATTAGTATCTTGCAACATAAACTTTTCAAGACACTGTCAGAACCAATTGGTTCGGACAGTGTCTTCCTATAAACCCTCATTATGAATAAAAAGATTTGGATGCTGTTGGCTTGGTGCCTCATCACCCCATTCCTACCAGCTCAGAATCCAGACACCGTCAGCGTTGCCGCACTAAAAGCCCGCTCCGAACAACCTGCCAAACCCATTGAAAGCGATGGCCTTTTCTTCGCAGACGCCACCCAAACCAAACTTTACACAGGTGGTTTCAAGGAATTCTACGACAATGGTGAGCTGAAACTTGAAATGATGATTGTGCAAGGCAAGCCCGAAGGTCCCTACGTGGTTTACTTTAAGAACGGTCGCCCCAACGAAATCCGTTCCTACCACGACGGTAAATTCCACGGCGTTTGGCGTACCTACAACGAAAACGGCATGCTTATCTCTCAAGCTGAATACCTTGAAAACAAAAAGCACGGGCGCTGGATGGTCTGGGACGACAACGGCATCCTTCGTTACGAAATGGAATACACCCTTGGCACTCGCACCGGTACTTGGTATATGTGGGACGAAAAGGGCCGCCTCCTCTCCGAAAAAAAATATTGAAACAGTCTTGTAACAATCTTGTATTTTGAGTGCAATCTTAGGGCAATATCAACGCCCTATTTTTGCATCATAAAAAATACAACCGTCATGAAGAAAATATCCGTTATCCTCGTTGCTTTAGCCCTTTGCACTTTTTCGTACGCCGCTGGCAAAGCAAGTCCGGATGCCAAGGCAAATAAAGTTGTTTCTGTCATCGTTGCCGACCCTAACCTCATCACCGGTAAAGTGATCGACAAAAACACCAGCGAAGCTCTGGCAGGCGCCGTCATCGTTTGCGACGACCAGAAAGCCTACACCGATCTGGACGGCAACTTCTCCATCCACAAAACTAAGAACGCATCCGAACTCAGCATTCGTTTGATTTCTTATTCCCCCATAACGCTCAAGCTGAATGAGATTCAGGATCAGTGCGTGAGCATTGGCCTGCGTCAACGCTAGTTCTATTTCGTTAGGTTAAAACTTAAGGTTGGAGGCTGTCCCTTAGCGAAGGGGTAGCCTTTTTTACTTTTAAACGCTTTCCGCATACTTCTTGAAATTGTTCAGTATCATCTGCCAACCCTGCTGCTGCAGTTCCAGCGAATTTTCCCCTTCCGCTTCAAACGTTTCAACGATGTTGGTTTCCGTTCCCAAATCTGTGAAGTTGGTATGCACTGTCCGCTTGTCCCCCAGCACGCTCGTTATTCGCTTCAGCAGTTCCACCTCCTGATACGTCCCCCCAAAGTCGAATCCGAAACTCCCGTCCCTGGCTTCCATCCTGGACGAGAATCGGCCTCCCGGCTTCAAATCGTTTTCTGCCGAAGGGCAATGCCAATCGTCCCCAGCATAGTTCCATTTCACGATATGCTCCGGCTTCGTCCACAATTCCCATACCTGCTGAACCGGCTTTTTGACCGTCGCCTCAATGGTCAGTATCGGCTTCGTTTGCATCCTGGTTACTTTGACCACCCTGCCCGTGGCATCATACGTGGTCCATTCCCCTGTCTGCCTTCCCTTCTCGAAGGAACCCGACCGCATGATGCTGCCATCCTTGCGGAACCATTCCCAGTAGCCGTGCATTTCTTGTTCAACCATCTGGCCTTTGGCCCAGAGGGAGCCGTCTTTGTGCAGTTTCGTATATTCGCTCATCATGCTTGGTGTTAAAGTTTTCAAATGTAAAAACAAATTTTAAATAATATAAATTAAATAAAAGTTATATATTTGTAAATATAAATATTTAATGTTTAAAAAGGAACACATATAGTGTAAGTCTAAAATATATAGTACATTTGCAGTGGAAATAACATTCAAAATTATAGAAATTGTTGATTATCACTGAACGAACCAAATGAATCGAAAAAATCAATTCTTTCCTTCCATCGTTTTTCATCCAGGCGAAACGCTCGCTGAGAAACTCGACGAACTAAATATGGGCCGCAATGAATTTGCGATTCGTACTGACAAACCTGAAAAAACGATACTTGCAGTGATCAAAGGCGAGAGCTCTATCACGACCGACATGGCTGTCCGTTTTGAACATGTACTTAAAATCCCTGCCTATTTTTGGCTCAAACGTCAAACCGATTTCGATGAATACATTATTCGTGAACGAAGAAGAACCGAATTGAAAAAAACAATCGAATGGGCCATGCGGTTCCCTCTTTCGTCCATGATTAAAAACCAATGGATCCCCGACTGCGTCAATAAAGTTGAAAAAACAGGAGCTTTGTTAGACTTTTTTGGGCTCAGCAATCACATTGCCTGGGAGAAATTTTATCTTCAACAAGCCTCCGCTTCCAACTTCCGCCTATCCCTTGCATCTGCTAAAGACCCATATGCGATTTCTGCCTGGTTAAGACGTGGCGAACTCCAATCCCAAAACCTTCCCGCTAAAACATATTCAGCCGAAACGTTCAAGTCAATTCTTCCCGCTATCAAAAAACTGATGTGCGAAGAGCCACCTCATTATTTCAAAAAATTACAGGAGCTCTGTTCTTTAGCAGGAGTGAAGCTGGTTTATACCTCCTGCTTGCCAAAATTGACCGACTGCGGTTCCATCCGATGGTACAAAGGAAACCCACTCATCCAGATGACCAGCCGCTACAGACGCAATGACAGCTTCTGGTTTTCTTTCTTTCATGAAGCCGGGCACGTTCTTCTTCACAACAAATACGATATCTTTTTGGAAAATGTTGAATACGCCAGCAAAGCACCAGAAAAAGAAAAAGAAGCAGATGATTTTGCAATTAAATGGACCCTCTCCAAGGCCCAGGAAAAAGAGACCATTGTCAGTTATTTACAGTCACATTCACTTGCTGAAACCGTTGAAGTCTACTCTAAGAAGTTTGAAACCAATCCGGCAATGATTGTTGGAAGACTTCAGCATATCGGAGTAATTGGTAATGAGGTAGGGTGTCAGTATATTTCGGTGGTGGAATTGGAAGACGATTTTAATGCAACCTGTCTGACTTGTCCTGAAATTCCTTTACCAATAGTGTAACCGCTTTTCCTGCATCCCCCTTGTCGGATAGCGGAATGAGCAGCTCGGTTTGGTTCTTGTTGGCATGGTAGGTGGCAAAGGACGAGCGGAATCTACCGCTCAACACCAGGCGGAACGACTTCAGGCTGCAAGTCGGATCTGTCACGGTAACCATTAAATGCCCGTTTACAGCTTGTTCAACCATGACCAAACCAGGGTTCAAGGCCTGCAAGAACATATTTTTCGAAAACAGTGCCACCTTGGCAGGGGTATGAAAAACCACTTGCACAGGTCCGTTTTCGCCAAACCGAACCAATTGTACATCGGAACGGTTGATCATCAAGGGGAGTGCTTTTTTACGAATCAACTCCTCCAGTTTCTCCAATGTTACGCCCGGGTAAACCACGTATCTGTACGAACTGGTACGAACTGCATTTTTTCCGTGACTGATCCAGAGTTTGGAAACGAGGGCTGAAACCTTTTCAGAAGGATAGGGTTCTGCTATGTCGTGCCAGTCGCCCTGCTGGATTCCATCGGAGAGCATCACCCCTTTTTGTTCCGGGAAAATAAAGGCGGTGGAGTCGTGCCAAACAGCCTGAATGCGGCCAAGGGCTACAGTGGTGTCGTTGAAACTGGAGCGAACACCCCCTTTTTTAATCACAACCGTCGGTGTTTTCTTTAAAACTTGATTCACCCCGGTTACGATTTCACGACCACTCGAGGACCGTATGTCGGTGCCCATGCAGACCAAGATGCCGTTGGAATAGAACCAAGATTTTTTGGCCGTGATGTTGTTTCTGGCAAGACTGAACGTGCTGATGCCATTGGTTGAATGAGTCAAACCTCCCACAAACGGATTCGGATTTCGGTAGCTGTCTGTCTTGATTTTCGGAACGATGGTATCCAAGATGGGAGCCGTCACGCCGGGAAGGCGGTTCCAGTCCCATACGGGAAAAATGTCTTCGTATTCATCACCGCGGCGCATCAAAAGAGTGAGCCCATCGGAGATGAAATGCCCTTTTTTGTTTTCGTTGTTGGTGAATTCAGTGCCGATTACGCGGGGCGAACAGGCGCGGATGGAAAGGTAATGGTTTGCTTGCCGGTAAACGGTGAGATCGGAGCGCCAGAAATGTTTCGAAAAAGCGGGCTCAGCAGAAGCCGAAGTGGTTATGTTTCGGCGTATCAGGTCCAAGTAGGCAGTAGCATTCATGCTGTCGGCTTCCAGCATCAGCGAAGCAGCCACACACAGGCTTAGCGCTTTGCCTCGTTGAGCTTGTTTAAACAGTTGGCGGTTGCAAGCGCTGATGTCCATCCGACCGCGCCAGACCACGGTACTGACGCCTTCGAACAGGTAGCCTCGCAGCAGGTCGATTTGTGTCGGAGAAAAGGCGATTGAACTGTTCCCGAACACATTGGCGAAGTAAGCCATGCTTGAGATGTAGGACAGGCCGTAGTTGCCCAATTGTTGCTGCGGTCCATGTTGATGGAAGCTGAAGTCAGGCTGAATGCCTTCGCCCAGGGTTTGGAAAATTTCCGAAGCGATGGTATCGCGTGCTGCGTTCAATAAGGGCTCGTTGTCGGTGAGCAAGGCTTTCAACAAAACATTTCCGGCCAGCCAAACTTTGTTCTGGCCTGTCATCCGAAAACCAGCGTGATTCATCACCAGCAAAGCTTCCGCTTTTTCCGCCGGAGAGAGCTCTTGCTCCATGAAGAGGAACAGCAGTCCCAGTGTTTTTGGAATGTATATTTCATTGTACCACCAGTTCTTGCAGACGGGTTTGTTGCGGAACCAGAAGTTGAGCCCCCGATGTATTGTGGTGCTCAGGTCTTTGTTCTGATAAAACGGGGAGCCTGGCGTGATGTAGGCGCGTCCCAATTGAAGCAGGTTGGCGGCAAGGTTGGCAGGTTCCCAGTTACTCCGTGAATCGTCCTTCGTGTTGATGTTGGGCCATGACCCATTTTCCAGTTGGGTTTCCATCAACTGTTTCAAATCCTGCTCATCTTGGTAGGTTTGCCAAAACAACTCCCGCAAACTCAAATCGGTCGTATTCCCTTTGTTGGAAATGTAGGAGGCGGCATCGTGTTGATCGACCTTCGTTAGAAACGGATGGATCCCCAACCAGATCATATTCTGTTTGATTTCGGAAGTAAGAGGACCGCTCGAAAAAACGGGCAACGATAAAAGGACTAGGAAAATGGCGTTGAAAAAGGTTTTCATGGGTCATTTGTTGGTGAAGTAAAGATAAGCAAGTTCAACTGATTTAGCCAAAACAGTTCAAGTTTTGAACACACAAATTGCTGTCAAAGAACGACTAGGAATTTTTTTTCATTTTGCGTAAATAAATCGTATCTGATAACCTACATTTTAGTGTTTTAAATATTACTTTTGTGAATCATTGGAGTTGGAGTCATGAAAGTTTTGTTTTTGGTATTTTTTCTATTTTTCTCTTGGTCGATTTTTGGGAACACAAGTTACATCTTATTTGAAAAATTGCCTGTCAACAAAGAGAATGACACGCATATCAGGTTCATTAAGGAGAACTCAACGTATTTTGGTCCCAAGTCGTCGCCATGGGTTTTCAGCGTTAACAAAACTTCGCTGATCAGTGGTTTGAAAGAAGCATTCGCTTTTTTCTCAGTACAAGATGGCACCAATCTGGAAAACACTCTTTTATTGGGGGATGTTTCATCGTTTTTGTACAACTTGAACGAACTGACTTTTCTTGAAACCGCCGAAAAATACTATAAGAAAGCCATCCAGTTGGCCCCGTTGGATTTTAGACCTTATTGGTTTCTTGGAGCGTTCTATGCGGCAGCAAACGATCCAATCCATTCCATCGAATTTTTCAGAATGGCAAAAATTAGGTTGCCAAAAACGGAACCCGTCCTCTTTTGGGAAGAATTTGCCGCCGCTGCCAACCAGGCAGGCATGCCTACCACCTGTCTGTATGCCATGGATAAAGCAAGATCCATCTTGGGGCGGCCCAGTGAGTATGAAAAAACATTCGGTCAAAGTGTTCGGAATACCATTTACGAAGTCAACAGCAATAGGTCCTACGCCAACAAAGACCTTTGGTCCTACACGGAACAGGATGTGATCACCTTTATCAGCCGTCCACTGGGGGTGAAAATCAACATTGATCCGGAATGGGAGCTCAACATCAGCGATTTCGATAAAAAAACATTGTTGTTTTCGATTGCCCCTCCTCCCGTTTCCAACGAAGACGGGCAAGATCGAACCTATACGATGTCCATTACCTGCAAGGTGACCACCGAAGACGACGATCTGAAGGCGTTTGTAAACAGCTTGGTTGCATCTAATGCAGAGAAGACAGAAATCGAATTCTCCGCCAAATATCCCAATATGGTTTCGTATGAACTGATTGATCCAGAAACGAATACGGATAAGGGCGGAAGTCATAAACTGCTCCTCGGCATCAAACGGAAACAGCCTCTTTATCCGGGATTGGAATTGGAACAACCCCAGTCCGATCCCAGCAACAAGTCCAACGCCAAGGGTCGATTTGCAGGTACAATCTATTATGGCATCATGCTGGAAACCAGTGAAGATATTTTCCAAGTTGCCAAAAGAACGTTTTGGGATTTGTTTGTCAATCAGATGCTTCTTGAGTAACGCACTTACTTCAACATCGTCAACATGAGCCCTGCCGCCACGGCAGAACCAATCACTCCGGCCACATTGGGTCCCATGGCATGCATGAGCAGGAAGTTGAAGGGATCCTCTTCTTGACCGACACTTTGGGAAACCCGCGCAGCCATAGGCACGGCAGAAACGCCTGCTGAACCGATGAGCGGATTGATCTTGTCCTTGGTGAACAGATTCATGAATTTGGCCAGCAAAACACCGCCAGCCGTCCCGCAACCAAAAGCCAGCACCCCCAGCCCCAGTATTTCCAACGTTTGCATATTGAGGAATGAAGCCGCCGTGGCAGTGGCACCAACGGTCAAGCCTAAGAAAATGGTGACAATGTTCATCAGTTCGTTTTGAACAGTCTTCGATAGACGTTCCACCACACCGCTTTCACGCATCAGATTCCCCAGCATCAGGCAGCCAAGGAGTGGCGTGGCAGCAGGCAGCAGAAAGCAAATGAGCGCAGTGGCAAAGATGGGAAATACATTTTTTTCTCTTTTTGAAACGACTCTCATTTGTTTCATGCGGATGGCGCGTTCCTTCTTGGTGGTGAGCAATCGCATGATGGGCGGCTGAATGACCGGTACCAGCGCCATATAGGAATAGGCTGCCACAGCGATGGGGCCGAGCAGTTCAGGCGCCAGTTTGGAGGTTAGGAAAATGGCCGTAGGGCCGTCGGCGCCTCCGATGATCCCAATGGATGCAGCCTGTGGCAACGTGAATTCCAATCCAACGGACAGGAAGAAGGCCACAAATACGCCCAATTGTGCCGCTGCGCCCAATAAAAGGCTTTTGGGGCTGGCCAGCAAAGGGCCGAAGTCCGTCATGGCTCCAACGCCGATAAAGATTAAGCAGGGGTAGATTTGCAGCTTGACACCCAGATAAAGGTAATCAAACAGCCCGCCACCGTCGCGGAGCATGTCCCAATGCACGATGCCGTTGGCAAAAATTTCTGGATGGTATAATTCCCCACCGGGGATGTTGCTCAGCAGCATGCCAAAGGCGATGGGTAAAAGCAGAAGGGGTTCGAATTTCTTTTTAATGGCCAGATACAGCAGGACACTGGCAATGCACATCATCAAAAAATCGCCCCAACTGAGCATGGCGAATCCGGTGCTTTGTATAAACTCGTTGAAGGTATTACCGATGGACTCGGGTTGTGCGGTTGTATTCATGATGGGATTAATTTCGGTGGAACACGTTTAGGCCATAAATTTTCGAGCTCCATGGAGAATAGCGCTTGTCGCCTTTTACGATGGTGATGATGTTGCTTTCTTGGTCGTGTTGATCTCCGTAATGAACACTGAGTGCCATGCTGATGGCAGCAAGAACCTCGCCTGAAATCACTTCAGCCTCGGCATCGCTTTCGGCCAGTTCAATGACCGGCCCTGCCGCTTTTGCCTGTTTCTCCAATTGCAACTTTTTGGATTTCTCCCGGCCAACGAAAAACCGCCCAGAAAGGCTGAGCGCCAAGACGATGAAAATCAGCAACAGGAAAACCATGAGGAATGCAAACCCTGCCACATTGAGCGCAGCCGCCCAGTCAATCACTAACAATTTCATACGAAAAGTATCTATATGTTTTTAACCCTACACTGGTAGGGGCACTTGGTGTGAATAAAAATCGATTGGATTTTTGTAAGCCACACAAAGTTACAAAAAAGGAGGCTGGGTTGGAAGTTTGTTGTGAATTATTATACATTTTGAAGAATTTAGTTTTTTTAATGATCTTCCACTAAAACATGTTAAATAACATATTTTTATGGAATATTTCTTGCAAAACAGTTCAAAGTCGATTATCTTTGCACTGTGTTTTTCATGGTATTAGATTTAAGGTTAAGGAAGATTGGTTGTCGTGAGACAACCTTCTTTTGTTTTAGGCCAAATCGTTAAATACGGTAAGTCTCAATTTGCTGGAGTTGGTCGGCTCCAATACCGTTTGATTCTTGGAAGTTCATGTTTTCAAACAGCCATTTGCAATCTTGACAATTCCGAAAATAATGTTTTTGCTTATCAGTGAGGTTCGTAGGTGTCTTCACAGGATAGGTGATGTACAAATCGCCGTTGGACCCGCCATGGGCGCCTAAGACTCCATGGTCGGAAATCTTAATGGTTTGTCCGTATTCGATGCCTGCAGAAATGGTGATCCGAATTTTCTTGCCGTCTTAAGTAATCCCAAAATCTGACAATAATCAACAAAAGTCATGATCCGTTCTTATTAGGAACGAAGATCATGACTTTTGAGTCAATTTGTGTTACACAATTCCAGAAAAGAATTGTATAATTAAGGTCTAATTAGTACGAATAGATCCGCCGGTGTTCATTGAATATTTTGGAACAACTCTTGATGGTGTACTGAACACTTCTCAAATCGATCCGTTCCTCTTTCAAGCTTCGGTTTAGTTGATTGACTTCAACCATGATCCTTCCTTCCATTCTTAAAGAGACAGGCTCATTCCCAGGAGCTAGGACGCGCGCATCTTCCTGCAATTCTTTGATGCCATTCAGCACGCTTGCAGGAATATCCGCCCTTCTTTCGGCTTTCGAACAGGCTAATCCAATCACATTGTTGATCATAATCAATTGATTACGTTCCATCGTCTGTAACTTCTGGTCCAACTCCTTATTCTTTTTTGCTGGCTTGAAGGCTCCCCACAAACCCATAAAGAGTACAGATAGAAAAATTATTTGAATCATAATCTGGGTGGGTAGATCAACGGGATTGACCAATTCAAAATAAAAAATGGCTCCGACGGAAAGTACAGTATAGGTGATGGTAAAAAACCACCTGGTTCCAAGCTTGTCTGCTCTTTTCGATGACTGATCACCTTTGCCAAGCATGGGAAAAAACACATTCAAAATGAGGACGCTGAAGATAATGGATGCTACAACACCGTTGAGTATCAAAAGGTCTACATTTGCATCAGTGCCATAGTAGGACAGGGCTGCAACTATAATTCCTTCACCAATTATCCAGCATAAAAAAGACCAAAATCTTTTCATAGCACAGTAGTTTAGGTAAAAACGTTCTAAATATCGAATCTGTAACAAAAGTTGGCGTTCACCGCCAAGTAACAAGTAAAAACGTGAAAATGTAACGTGTAAAAAGCTGAGTTTTTAAATTCTTAGGTACGAAAAATGCGTTCAAAATCTAATTTGACAACTAAAAAACATGAATAATACAAGGTTCTGAAACTGTGAGCTAACGTGCTAAAGATACAAAAGCATTTTTCTATTTGCTACTAATTCAAGTAATTATTTCAAAAAAAAATGATCCATTTACGTTTTCTTGTGCAATGATGCGTGCTTGGATTTGGTAGCCAAGCACGCAGAGGTATTCTTGAAAAATAACGGTCGATTTGAAGACTTAAATTTTTACCACCAGATATTTTGATACACTCCAGAAACTGGATGCGTCGATAATGTTGATGCTGATTTTTTTGTCGTTACCAGTTATGAGCCGATAACTGCTTTGAGGATGCGAGGAAAGAATCTTCACACTCGTGCTGTTGGTTGAAATCATCGATAGGTTTCTCAAATCAACCCGGGTAAAGGCGGTTTTGTCGAAATCATTTTTCATCACTTTGCCCGATTGGAAGAGACCGGCATCCGTAACGATCCTGGCTGCTTTCAATTCTTTGGAAGTGGCCACGCAATACCATACCGTATTTTTGTCCGTAACCTGCTCATTGATGGTTGTTTGTTGCTTTTCCAATTCATTCTGCTGATTGTTCACCGTGATGTTGAGTTCATCAATGACAATGTTTTTCTGAAGCAGTTCTGCTTGTAACGTTTGAATTTGAACCCCTTGTTCGTCCATTTTGCTTTGCAGCAGATTGATGGTTTCGGTCAGCTTGCTGTTTTCTTCGGTCAACAAAGTGTTTGCTTTTCGTTTCTTAGCCTCCAAGTTCCGAAGCTCAGCGATTTTCGCCTTGTTTTGTTCCATGCTTGCCTTGATGGCAGACATTTGAGCGATGATGACATCTCGTTGGTTGGGATTTTTAGCTTCTATCCCCTTCATGTTGAGCTGTACCTGCTTTTCGTTTTTACTGATCACGGCAAATCCAGTCTCAATCTCGTTCAATAGGGTGATGGTCTGGTTGAAATTGGAGTCCAGCACCTGCTTTTCGATGGCCAGTGAATCTCGTGTAGCTACGGCAGCTTTGTACTTCCCGGAATTTTCAACACACGATGCCGTAACGATGGCGAGTGCTGCAATAAGTGCATAAAATTTGATTGCTTTCATCTTTTTGATGTTTTAGGGCTATTATAAGATGACAAAGATGCGCAACATCATGCACGTAACACTTACATAACTTTGATTTTAAGTTGTATAATTCACACCTGAAAAATAGTTTTTGACGGCATGCAGATACGCCGAAGTGAGGAATTCAATGGCCGACTTGCTTGCTTTGGAATAGGGATTCACAAAGTCGAACGCATGGAAGCAACCCTCAAAGACTTTGAAATCGACAGGCACGCCTGCATTCCGAAGGTTCTCCACATACTGGATGGTTTCGTCCCGAAAAGGCTCCAACGAACCCACGAAGGTTGCGGTTGGCGGGAGGTTGGAGTAGTCCTTGGCTCTTGCCGGTGCTGCATATTCGGACACCTCGTCTGTTTCGAAAGCAGTTCCGAGCAGCAACTTCCAGCAATTCCGATTGGAGGCCGAATTCCACACCGGAGCATTGTTGTCCTTGGCCGATTCCGTTTGCATCCGATCGTCCAACATTGGATACAAAGGCATTTGAAAGGCAATCTCGACCTCTTTCTTGTCTCGTGCATAGAGCGAAAGGGCAGCGGCCAAACCTCCACCGGCACTGTCCCCACCGATAAAAAGCTGCCGACTGTTCACCCCAAGAGCTTCCGCACAATCTTTCATCCAAAGCAAGGTGGTGTAGCAATCTTCCAGCGCTGCCGGAAAGGGCGCATGGATGCTCAATCGATAATCGGGCGAAACAATGACGCAGGGATGCGCATCGATGAGCTGTTTTGCCCTTTTTAGACACTGTTCTGGCGTTCCCATGCCGTAACCTCCGCCATGCATCCATAGAACCCCCGGTGCTTGCTCGTTCGATTCCTTCGACTTGAAAATGCAGATTCGAAGCAGGGTACCATCGCCTCGTTCTATCCATTGTTCACTGCAATCCAGACGTTTATCTGTTCTGCCGATTTGGAACATCCTCGTCATTTTATTGAAAAGCCGAAACTTTGATTCGGTGTAGGTGTGTATAAACAGTTTGATAAACCATCCGAATGGTCTTAATTCCTTGTCAATCATGGACATCTTGACGTTCATAGGCTTTTTTTAAATTTCCTACAAAGATAAGGGCAAGTTTTTCATTTGGTATGTACCAAGTTCAAAATAAAATCGGTAATCCCCTTCACAAAACCCTCCGCCAAAGGCAGTTCCGGGTTGTTGTACGTGGCCAAGTTGGCCGTGCGGTCGGCTTCAACCGTCCTTAAAATGTGGTTCATCTTTTCGATGATGAGCAATTGGGCCTTCGGCTTGGCGGCCGAAAGCAGTTTGGCATCCACTTCGCTCACCTGAATGTCGGTGGTGCCCTGAATGATGAGCACCGGGATTTTCAGTTTTTTCAACTCCACCTGCGGGTCGTATTTCAACCAGGAAATCATGTACGGCTGAACGCTTTGCCGGAACAGCGGCATCATCGCCGTGCTGATGGGTTCCACCCTCTCGCCCTTGCTCAGGCGATCGATGATGGGGAATGCTTCGTCCTGAAACGCCTTGGGTTGCGCGCTCAATTGCTCCTTGAGCACCACCCCGATGCCACGGCCTGGGCCAGCGACCGAAATGAATTTGTCGGCCTTTTCAGCTGCCAGCATACCGATCATGGAGCCTTCGCTGTGTCCGATCACCACGACTTGGGTGAAGCGTTTGTCCTGTTTGGCCAACAGAATCCAATCTTTGGCATCCTGCACATAGTCGTAGAAAACCAGGTTGGATTCACTTTCCACCGCAGCCGTGCTTTCGGCAATACCGCGCTTGTCGTAGCGAATCGATGCGATGCCGTTCGAAGCCAATTCGTGCGCCAGTTTTTTATAGCCATCGTTGGTCATCGATGGGTTGTTGCCATTTCTGTCCGTAGGGCCGGAACCAGCAATAATCAAGGCCATTGGCCCTTTGGTGAAAATCTTCGGGGTTGTCAGCGTTCCGAATAGCTTTCCGGTTTTGGTTTGCAACGTGATGGGTGATTCCAAATAATCGGCATTTTTATCGACTTCTTCGGCAACCTTTTCTACCGCCTGTTCGTTTTTGGTTAAATTCAACGGCAGGTTTAGGCCGCCTTGGCTAAACGTACCCGTCAGCGTATTCTGATCCAACGTGGCGACGTATTTTATTTGCGCAATACGCAATTCGATGGTCAACGTCCCGTTTTCGAACGTGACATGACTCATTTGAATGCCCTTGGCCCCTTGGTCTGGACTGTCCATCGTTGCACTGAAGCCTGCCTCCGTGTTGCGGATGTGGAAAACCATGCGCATGGACTTGCCCTGAATGCTGAGTGCGCCATTCCACTCACCGGTAATACCTTGACTAAAGGCGGTCATGGCAGAAAATAACAGGATAAACAATACGATCCGTTTCATACGACATAATAGATTAAAATTTTTGCGATGATTTCCGAAACTAAAAGTCCAACGATGAAAGCGACGGTCAAGGGACTGCCTTTCAAGTCGCACGATATTTTCAATGCGTTGTACATCAATACAATGCTCCAAATCATAACCGGAATGGAAAGAATCATCATCAGTACGAAGGAAGTGGACTGAAGGATGATGTAGGGATCTTTGATGATTTCAGACATGTTTGGGGCGGTGGTGAAGTATCCGAAAATGGCCAACAACAGGTAAGGCGCCTTTGCAAGGGTCATCGTACCCAGGATGTCGATGAACCGGAAGTTCTTCGATACGATGAGGCCAGTGATCCACATGACCAAAACCAGACTGAAAATGTCAACGGCCAAGTACAGAAACGATTGCTGAACCGTAATCTCAAACAAATGCATGTCGATGACGCCATCGAACACAACACCATTGCTGGCACCGATAAATCCCATCAATGCGATAAAGATGAAACCAAGGCCGAACGCTTGCCAACCAGCGATTCGAGTGAAGGGGTTCATCAACAATCCGAATACGCTATTACTTTTCATGGTTGTCCATTTTAGAGATGATGTCGTTCAACAAGTTACGCACAGTCGGATAGCTCAATTTCATCTGGGCGGCCATCTCTTTGAGGCTGCCGCTGCTTTTCACGAAACGCAGGATGAACTGTTGATCTTCTTCAGCAAGGCGCGCCAATAAAGGCAGGTCGTAGGAACCGGTCACTTCGGTTCCGCAGTTTGAACACTTCAGGCACTTGACCTGGAGTTGGTTTTGACAACTGGGGCAGGAGGATGGTAGCATAATCATGGGTTTTTTGTTGGTGCAAATATACAACCGATTTTGAATAAAACAACTATAAAAGTAAATAAAATTAAGTTTAAACTAAATAATGTATATTTATTACTGAAATAAAATACATCCCAACACTCAACGAATAAATTTTTAAGCGGGTGATGTCAAAAAAACTCCTGTCGTGTTTATATTTGTTGTTCGAATTGCAATACGCTTCACCACGGCTGCTGGAAGCTTGTCGAGGAAGGTCATGGTGACGAACTAATTCATGTAAAACAAACAACAGAACTCCCCTCCATAGTTAGACAAAACTTGGGGGGGCAGTTCAATGCGGCTGGATGTTGAAATGTACGACAAGTACAAGTCGTATCACGGTTACATGTTTTATAACGGGAATTTTCAACCCCACGACTTTATTCTTGAAACAGTACGATCTTTTGATCGTGCTTTATCCATTGTGTGTGTATTTTAGATCAAAGAGAACGTTTTTCACCTCATTTCAGATAAAACAGCGTAACTTTGAAAGAAGATGAATCCGCTTTTTTAAATACTGAAATCATGCAAATAGCCGTCACCCGAAAAAAATTCACCTTTTCTCCCGATTCTTCAAGGGTCATCGCCCGTTTTCTATTTTTAAACGATGAACGGTCGGCAGACATCATCCGGAAGGTATTGGCAATGCCCGATAAAGAAGTCAATGTTGCCATGAGCCAGCTATTGCGGGGATATTCCCGACGTCACCGAAATATCTCGCGCATCTTCGAGAAACATTTTGCCAAACTTTCTCCCATTTTTGAAAAGATTGAAGTAAGCGAAGAAGACCTCAGCCCCACACAAAAATCCCTCATCGGCTCCTATTTTACCATGGAATACTCCATCGAATCGGCTGCTTTTTTTAACCCCTCCATCGTGGAAGATCCGGATCAGTCGGAACTAAGGTCCGATGAAAAGCGGGTCATTTTCAGTTTCCGTGCCACCGGCGAAGGGCATATTTCGTCCGTCGTTTTTCGCGCAGGGATTCTCGACAAAAATAACAACCTCACCATTGAACCTGTTGGTAAAATGCTGGCAGAAGCCGATGTCATCAAACGCCATGTGTACGATAAGAAATCGTTTCAGAAGAAACTGGATGACATGAAAGACAAAGAAAATATTGTTGTTCCTGCCATTTTGGAAAAAATTGACAAACTTGAAAATACTGAACCCCTTTTTACACCTGTCTTGTCCGATACCTCCAGCAAAAAGAAGACACCGAAAAAGGCGATTACCCCTGCTTTTATCCTGGATAAACTTGGCGATCATTTCACGTATGGCGAATTGATGCGAAACCTTGTACTGGCAAGAAAAGATACCAAACTCACGGAAGATCATATCCTACTGATCAATCAAATGATGTGGCTGGCATCATCGCACTACGAGATTAATTTCTCCATCGATTCAGCCATTTCCGAACGGGTTATTTTCCCTGTTTCCGCAACCGAGCAAAAAGGCATTGAGGATGCCCGTTTTGTTAAATTCACCGAAGACAACGGCGAAGTAACCTATTATGCCACCTACACTGCCTACGATGGCCTTACGGTTCTGCCCAAGCTGATCAAAACAACCGACTTTTATAATTTCCAGATATTGCCCATCAACGGCGAAATTGCCCAAAACAAGGGTATGGCCCTGTTCCCCCGCAAAATCAACGGCAAGTACGCCATGCTCTGCCGCATCGACGGCGTCAACAACTACATCGCCTACTCGGACAGCATCAACCTCTGGCACGAAGCCAAAATCATCCAACAACCCATTTACCCCTGGGAACTCGTCCAAATCGGCAACGCCGGCTCCCCCATCGAAACCGAAGACGGCTGGCTGGTCATTACCCACGCCGTCGGATCCATGCGGGAATACACCCTTGGCGCCTCCCTGTACGACCTCGAAAACCCCGAAAAAGAAATCGGACGCCTAAGCAGTCCCCTCATGGTTCCCAACGAATTCGAACGCGAAGGCTACGTCCCCAACGTCATCTATTCCTGCGGTTCGATCATTCATAATGACGATCTGGTTATACCGTATGCCATGTCGGACCATTCCTCCTCGTATGCAACGGTCAATTTGAAAGAGTTGCTGGAGGAGTTGAAGAATTCGAAAATAGAGGCAGATGCAGAAAAGAAGTAAACAATTTTTTCTCCTCATTCCCCAACTTGTGGTCCATGAATCTATTTTCCGCTCACACCGACGAAAACCACTAACATATTCTACTCCAAAAAAATCAACCATGAAAAGAACAACAATGTTCGTTGTCATTTTGTGCATATTCCAGCTTTCCTTTGGCCAGAAAATTCATGAAATCAGTCTACTACAAGAAAAGATCAACCTAACAGATCGGAAATTCTACATCGATTCAGTCATTGATAACAGGTTGGATAAGAACACCATCGGTAAGGTCCAGAAAGGCCTCTTTAATTTAAAACACCCTGCTCAATTAAAAGGTGGATTGGCAAATTCCTTGCAAGCCTATTTCGATAATTCCTTGCCACAAGAACAGGATCAAATTCCAATTATCATTCAAGTAAATAAGTTTCAAATATCCGAATTGACTCGAGTTGCAGATGAATTCGGATTTGCAGACATCACTCTGGAATTTTATCGCGGGAACGACTTCCTCTTTAGCAACAAACAACATATTGAGGTGACGAGCATGGATGTTACCCGATTGCACGAAGAAAATATCAGAGAAGCCCTAAAAGAATCAATAGCTGAATTCAATCGAAGCCAATGGCTTACGAAAATGGAAAGCAAAGGGACGGAAGTCAAAACCAGTGAGCCAATCACAATTGTCGATAACACCTCCAATCAACTAAGTCCAACACCAACCGTTGGGCAAGACAATAACAACGACACTGGTAAACGCAACTCCTTTACACTCGGTTATCAGATAGGCGGCTATTCCCTGATTGGTTTTGATTACGAAATTCGAATGTTCGACTATGTCGGAATCCATTTTGGCGCAGGATTATCCGGATATACCTATGGTTTAATGTTTCATACAAGTCCACAACGGAACAGCCCCTATTTTAATGTCAGTTTTAAAGATGGTGGTTTTGGTATGATAAACGCTGCCGGCGTAGAGTATGGTGGGAAATGGGTAATCAATAAGAAATCCGGTTTTGGACTTCTCTACCAATTTGGCATCGTTAAAATATTGAAAATCAATCAGGATTTTGCAGACATTCTATTTAAAGATGGCGAAACTCCCCCCTTTATGACTTCCATGGGTATCGGTTTTTGTTGGTGATCTGTTAGATCGTAATACTCACGTTTCGAAGCCTCTTCGATTTGAATCAACATGCGGTATTGCATCCAGTTCAATTGCGAACGCAGTGCGTTCACAATTGGGTATGTGCGATAAAGCTGTCTGCATGCTCTTTCCCCTGTTGCTCTTCTTCGAAAATACGCTCATCAAGTTATCGCAAATCGCGACAAGTTCTTTGTATTCACATGAAAATATCTTTAAAATAATTTTGCACAATTCAAAAATGTAGTTACATTTGCAGCAACAAAATCCCCCCCTTAGTTGAAATACGCTAAGGCTGACCCCTCAATTAAAGAGGGGTTTTTTAATACTATGAATGTTAATAAAAAGATAATTGTATATGTTTATGGCTTTAATTATTACTACGGATTAAAGTTAAATAAATTTTGAAGTCCTACTATTGGTTGGATATGGTTGGCTTTTTTGAAGGAATAATTAAACAAAAAACACTTGAAAAAGGTATATAAATAGTTACCTTTGCGAGGAGTTTTCATAACAACGTGTATGAAATATTCAGAACTACACATGCTTATGAAATGAAAACACTAAAGATCATTATTGAAAAAAGCGCAGATTACTTCGATGCTTTTGCCGAAAATTGCGAAGGTGTATATGGTGCTGGAGCTACCGTAGCCGAAGCTAAGAATAATGCACTTGAAGGGCTTCGATTATTGGTTAAAAACACCGATCCGGCAAAATTGCCTGATATCCTGAATGGTGAATATTCCATCGAATACAAAATGGATACCCAAAGCTTCTTGAACTATTTCGATCGAATTTTCTCCAAACCAGCTCTAGAAGCCCTTACCGGCATCAATCAAAAACAGTTTCACCACTACGCTTCCGGGTTGAAAAAACCACGAGAGTTACAAAGGAAGAAAATTGAAAAAGCGTTGCATGAACTTGGTAGGGAATTGCTTGCTGTAGAGCTTTAAGTAGACTTAAGCCTATCGGCAGAAACCAATAATTCAAGACTATTGTTTTCCTGACGTTAGGATACGATTTCCATTTTGGCAATTTGGCCACAAGCTGTGGCCAAATTGGATTTTCGCCAAACATTTCATTTGCTTTGTCCAATTTTGCAAGTCACACTTGCAAAATTGATTGCTTTTAACTCATACTTGTTAGGCTTTTTCTTAATAGTTTGAAGAATTGATGATCGTGCTTTCTGGAATTTTACTCACTTTAGATCAAACTCTTATTTTTTGAGAGTGAAGACTTGTACCTTTCAAGGGTGGGGACAAATAGTCACCTCCCGCCTTTTCTGTGGAACACTTGATAGAAAAACGAAATAATAAATTACACTTGCTGTTAATAAAAATATAATTACCTTTGTAGTGAAAATCACTTTTACAACTAAGAAATTCGAGAACTTGGCGAATGACGACCGAAAGCGCCTTAAAGAGTTTGGCAAATTACGAGCCGATAAAATCAAGATAAGGCTAGCCCAATTGAGTTTTTCCAAAAACCTTGAAGAAGTAAGATGCTTACCTGGAAACTACCACGAACTTTCCGGAACAAGGAAAGGTCAATGGGCATGCGACTTAGATCAACCCTACCGGTTGATATTCATACCTCACGAAAAGCCCATCCCAACGAATGAACATGGTCAATATGTTTGGTTGGAAATCACAGGTGTAGAAGTTATTGAAGTAGTCAACTACCACAAAGAGAAGTAATCATGTTAAAACAAAACCAATATTTTCCTCAATCTGTTCCACACCCGGGCGAAACCTTGGCTGAAAAGTTAGACGAGCTTGAAATGGGCCCTAAAGAGTTTGCACTCCGAACAGGTAAGCCCGAAAAAACCATCACTGCAGTTCTTAAAGGTGAAAGCTCCATTACCCCCGATATGGCCGTTCAATTTGAGAACGTTACAAAGATTCCTGCCAACTTTTGGATGAACCACCAAAGGGGTTTTGATGAGTACATCGCCAGGCAAAAACGAAAAGCCACCATCGACGAAGCCGTTTCATGGGCCAAGCAATTTCCGTTGGCAGATATGATTAAGAAAGGATGGTTGCAACCGGTTTCCTCTATTGAAGAAAAAACAATGGAGTTGCTTTCTTTCTTCGGCTTTTCAAATCACAAAGCATGGGAAGAATATTACTTTAAACAACAATTGAAATTAGCTTTCAGGATTTCACTGGCTCAAACCAAGCAACCTTACGCCATTTCTGCATGGCTACGCAAAGGTGAGTTGCAAACAGCATCATTACTGGCTAATGACTATTCAGAAAAAAAGTTCAAAGAAGCATTGCCCGAAATAAAATCAATCATGTCAACACACCCAGTTGATTTCTTTAATCAGTTACAAAGTCTTTGCCTCGAAGCAGGTGTTAAGGTGGTCTATACTCCCTGCATTAATAAAGCACCCATCAGTGGTTCTACCCGTTGGCTAAATGATACACCCTTTATTCAATTAACAGGCCGCTACAACCGCAACGACAGTTTCTGGTTTACCTTCTTTCACGAAGCCGGCCACATACTCTTACACGGTAAAAAAGACATTTTCCTTGAAAAAGTGGATTTTTCCGATAAAGACCAACAAAAAGAGAAAGAGGCCGACGAATTCGCTATCAAATGGACCTTAACAGCAGCCGAAGAGGCTGAAATTTTAGCTTCTGCACCTCTCAGCGAAGAAGATATCAAGATCTTTGCTAAGAAGTTCAATACCCATCCAGCCATTATTATAGGTAGGCTTCAATACAAAAAGCTGATCCCTTACTCTTTGGGCAGAGAATTCTTTGAACCTGTCTTTTTTGAGTAGCTTGACTGGTCGCAAATTGCGACCGGTTCGATGGAGAATTCGGGATTTTATCAGTACTTCCACGACCTCTTCTCGCCCAAAGCAATGAAAAATAAACCTATAAGTTTATTTTAGCAAAATTGTCCCTATCTTTGCTAGAAATTATAAACTTCCAAAAAGATGGATCAAAAGTTGACAAACAAAGAAAACTTCCTGAAACTTGTTTCAGATAAAAACACCTTTACCATTCCGAAGATTCAGACCAAAATCCAAAACCGTTCATGGTTAAAGCACTCTCAAAAGGTAGCACTCAAAGTACTTTCCACCTTAAAGGAACAAGGTCTTTCGCAAAAAGATTTGGCTGAACGAATGCAAGTCTCCCCTCAAATCATAAACCGTTGGGTCAAAGGACAAGAAAACTTCACCCTCGAAACCATCGGAAAGTTAGAAAAAGCACTGGGGATCCAAATCTTTCACTAGAAAATCGATTATCACTAATGACTTAGACACCAACTTAGACACTATTTGATCTCTAACATAGCCTCTAAGACCACTGAATTCGTTGTATAAAAGTATGTTTAATAGTTTAAAATCACACGAAAGATTACTTTAATTTAAATAATAAAGGTATATTTGCATTATTATATATAGTATCAAATGGGGCATAAAATACCCCATATAGTAATACAAAAAATAATGGCAAGAACTTATATTTCAGAAACCTTAAACCAAGAACAGCAGGGGTTTATCCATCTCCTTGATACGTATGAAGTAACTGTATTCTCGATCTCAACAATCGAAAGCACTTTAGAGTGTACTTTTAAGAACCTCAATGGAATACTTGAAAACCTTGTACAAAAGAAGTTTCTCCATCGTCTTGAACGAGGAAAGTTCTGCCGTTCAACATTTAAGGACGATAAGGTCATAGGCTGTTTTTTAACCACCGATGGAGCTGTGGCTTACTGGTCTGCCCTCAATCTGCATGGCCTAACCGAACAGTTTTCAAACACCCTGTTTATTCAAACGACCAAGCAAAAGTCTCCAAAAAGTTTATTCGGTACAACGTTTCAGTTTGTAAAAGTCAAGCCCTCAAAGATTGCCGGAATTTTGAAGCAGGGCTATGGAAGCAATGCATTTCTCATGACGGATGTGGAAAAAACTATCGTCGACTGTTTCGACTTGCCACAATATTCGGGTGGTTATGCTGAATTATTACGGGCATTTGCTGAGGCGCCCTTAAATGCTCAGAAGATGATTGACTACTGTCGTACTGTAAATAACATCGCAGTCACAAAGCGAATAGCTTGTCTTATCGACCTATTGGATAAGGAGAAGTTAGCTTCGTTTACGAAATACGCTAAAACTGCTGTCAATGAGGTTTATACGCTATTCGACCCATTTGGTTCCGACGAAGGCGAGTTTATAAAGGAGTGGAAAATTCGCTTGAATATTTCCCGTGAACAAATTTTGGGAATCTGCAAAAAGCAATACTAGTGATACTTCAACGCGAAATTGCCACCATCGCTCAAGCCAGGAATGTAGCAAAACTCACTATTGATAAAGATTGGGTTTTGGGTCATTTCCTCGATGCAATCTATTCCATCGATAGTTTGAATGACAACCTGATATTCAAGGGTGGCACTTGCCTCAAAAAATGTTATTTACCCGATTATCGTTTTTCGGAAGATCTGGATTTCACCTGCCGAGATTCAAATTTCGAATTAAAGAGATCACAGATCAATCAAATTTGCAAATTGGTTGATCAACGTGCTGGTATCCTTACTCACGTTGAAAAGTTTCTACCGTTAGAATTCGAAAATAAACCAACAGGTTACCAAGTCATTATAAAGTATTGGGGCGCCGACCACAAACAAAGTGAAGCGCCGCCAGAACCCGCGCGTTGGCTGACAAGTGTAAAAGTTGAAATCATTACGTATGAAAAACTGATGTTAACAATCGAAGAGAAGCAGGTTTATCACGATTACTCCGATACCCTTTCAGTATCCTCAGAGAAAGTTCCTTGTTATTCCATTGCCGAAATGGTTTCCGAAAAACTTCGCGCACTTATACAGCGATCCTATTCTGCTCCCAGAGATTACTTCGATATTTGGATGTTGTCGCAAACATTTTCAGCATTGGATTACGACACAATTGTAAAAACTTTTTTAGAAAAGATGAAATTCAAAGAATTGCAATTTGTTGGTATCGAACAATTCTTGAATGCACACACTGATAGAATTGTTGGAACTGCATGGAAAAATAGTCTTGCGCATCAAATTCCAAATGGCAATCTGCCTAGCTATGAGACAGTAAAGGATGATTTGATGGTTATGTTTGGGAAGATGTTTTCTTCGTTGTAATAAAAATATATTGAGACTTAACACACCACGCTACCCATCAGAACAGCGTCCCAGGGTGTGTCTTTTGCTTTTTAGGAAAACCCAAACACTTTTTTGTATTCACATGAAAATATCTTTAAAATAATTTTGCACAATTCAAAAATGTAGTTACATTTGCAGCAACTAAAGCCCCCCTTAGTTGAAGTATACTAAGGCTGACCCCTCAATTAAAGAGGGTTTTTTTAATACTATAAATGTTAACAAAAGGATAATTGTATATGTTTATGGCTTTAATTTCTACTACGGATTAAAGTCAAAAAACTGGAAATCCTACTATTGGTTGGATATGGTTGGCTTTTTCGAAAGTCTCATTAAACCCTATCAAGAAATTGTAGAGGTTGTTTATTTTTCTGCTGAATCAATAAGCCCTGATAAGCGCGAAAGGCAGTCACTTCTTTTTACAGCCAACAAACTCAACCCTAAGTTCAAACTTGTCTTAGGAAAATATTTAAAAAAAAGATTCAGGTGTAGTTCCTGTGGTTTTATCAATAAAACTTTTGAGGAGAAAGAAACAGATGTACGGATTGCTACAACACTCTTGTCCGATGCATACGCCAATAAATGCGACATTGCAATACTTGTTTCCGCAGATAGCGATTTTGTACCACCAATTGAACGCATTAAGGAGTTGAACCCAAGACAAAAGATTTATGTCTATTTCCCACCTAATAGATACTCTACCAATTTGGCAAAGTTGTGTCATGGTTCTAAAAACCTTGAGGGTTGTTTTGCTGAATTCAGGGACAATGTTTTGCCAGACAGCATTACTCTTCCTTCAGGTTTTGTGGTGAAGCGCCCTGAGAATTGGAGAGGACTCAAAGGATGGTAAGAAGATGTGACCATGGTATTCTTTTCTGTCGTGTAACAGACCATATAAAATCTGTTTCAGTCCATCGTCCAGTTGCTTAAAGGCAGCAACTTCATCGTAAAACAAATCCCTAGCCTTAATGGAATCGTTCAAGGGATTGTTCGTGTCTTCCGTTTGAAGCTTGTCGTCTTTTAATAATTTGTGATACGGTTTGGTAGGAAATAGGAGGGGAGAAAGGTGAAGGGTATCGATGATGTTTGCAGAAGGGATACCTACCTCGTAGAGCGCTTTGCCGATGTATTTGATGTCGTGATTCAGAATGTTGTGACCTGCAACGAAGTCTGTTCCCTGGAGAAACCGAATGAACTCCGGTAGTGAAGTTTGATGAAAGGTGTTGCCATCGCTTTTGATGCCACCAAGATCAAGAATCTTATGGGACCTTGGGTCGATTTCGGAGTCGATGAAGGCGATGGTGCTCATCCTATTTTGTCGATTATTTCTATTCGTACTAATTCATATGCCTTTTCTTGATTGAATTTTTCATCAGGTCTAATTATAATGCAAGCAGGTTTGCAAAATGAATACTCAAGTTATTTATCAGAATTTACTATAATTCAGGGAACTGTATTTATTGGTCTACTTAAAAAAGCGGAGTCTTGCAAACAATCTTTCTAAAGCGCTCTTGTAAAACAACAAGACGTTCAATCAGCTCCTCATAAGAAAGTGAATCACCATAAATAAAGCCCTCTTGCAGTTTTCGATAATCGTCTTTAAGTTTCATTTTTAACGATTCCGGTGGTGAAAACAAAATGGTGGATGGATGATGGCTTTGATAATCCAGACCACTCCATGCCGTAAATTTGCTACGATGTTCCACTATGTCAGAATAAAGAGATTCATTGTTCATCGCATCGATAGCAAAATCCTTGTCCATCATTTTCTCAATATCATAAAGATGTCTGGTAAGCCGATCAACATCAGTCCCACCTCCCGATCGGTTGAATTCTTCATGAAGGAGGAATATTTTCTCCAAGAATGTTTTTCCTGGCAAAACTGTAGGAACAGCAAAAGGCAACTCGGAAAAAAGTTCATCTGGATAGGCATCTTCGATCATTGATCTCATGCGCACAGTTTCAAATGGTTCCGTTTGTGAACGGCAACTAATTTCAATCTTCACCCTTTCAGATATATACGGGTTCTTATCCGGCAAAATGGATTTGTATTCAACGAAAAACTCTACTGGGTCTTTGTCCGTTTCTTTTGTTTCGGGAATGACTAACCCAAAATGTCCCGATAGCCCCAATTCATTTAATGCATTCTCCAACTCCTTGACAAGCGTACTTTCAATAAAAATCTTAGAGGCTTTTCTTAATTTATTCCGTTGTGTACCATTTATATTCTTACCGAATCCCAAGTAAGCACGATCTATAGCTAAGTCGCAATCCTCAGAGAATCTTTTTATCAAATCCCATCCTTTACTAAGACTGGTGCCACCTTTAAAGACAAGCCCTTTGCTGCATGGCAAACTAAAAATTGCTTTCATGACCATGCTCACCCAAAAATCTTTTTCTACAGCATTATCGTCAATGCCTTTATCTTCGGCAATATTGGCAAGAATTGTTTGCCCTTCTTCTAAAGTAAGCTGCACCCAGCTATACTTTTTTGCTATTTCCATGCTCATAATGCATTTAATCTTTTGCGTATCCACTGTGGTGCTATGAGAAAATCCTGCCTGATTAATTCTTGATTGGTCTCCTTAGCAAGTATTTTTTTTAGTTTGAGAACAATTTCATCATTGATTTTCTCTTCTCCCATTTCTTTCATGGCCGAAACAACCAATGGGAACAATTCACTTTGAAAGGCAAAATTTCGCGGAACGCTTTTTTTAAAAACTATGTTGCGGTTACCAATTGTAATGGTCCTTGGTGTTCCATTTGTCAGGTATATAGCATTCATTGGAACTTGAGTTGATAGACCCAATACATTTAAAGCCGTTAACCCCGATGGAATAATGCGAGCTTTGTCTTTTTCTGCTATTGCTTTGGCTATCAAGTTAATGGATGGTTTGTGAACACCGAAACGATTTAGGTTTGGATACAAATAGACACCTTGAGAGAGACGTATTAAGAATTTATCCTTTTCAAGCCTAGACAACACGCGAGTAACTAACGCATCATTGTTCAAGTCTGCAAAATCTCCGACTACATGAAGTTGTCCTTCACCGCTTTGCAGGATGCGATTTTTAATTTCTTTTGATATTGAGGGTGACATATTAGTCTTCAATTTTCAATTTTGTCCGAAATTATAGTTTTTTTTCGGACAAAACAAATTTTGGGGTCAGTATAATTTCATTTTGTCCGAAATTAGTACTTTCTTTCGGACAAAATTGGGGTTGAATTCCTACATTCGTACCCAAGCCAATTACCTAACAATCCCCTCCATGAATCTCCTTGATTTCGTCCAACACCAAATGCGCATGTCCCACATCTACCAGCCCGTCATGATCCGCGCCCTCCTCACCAACGGCGGTCGCATGTCCACCCGCGAAATCGCCAAGGAAATCCTCATTTACGACATTTCCCAAATTGAGTATTATGAGAACGTCGTCAACAACATGGTTGGCAAAGTCCTAAGAAACCGAGGCGTCGTTGAGAAAAACAAGGAGGTGTATGCCCTGGTCGAATTCGAAACCTTGACGGACGAACTGAAGGATCAGATCATCAAAGAATGCGATTCTAAAATCAACGAATTCATCCAGAAGCGCGGTTTGAATGTTTGGGAACACCGCCGAAAGAATCGCCGCCCAGTTCCTGGCTCCATCCGATACGAAGTGTTGAAGCGTGCCAATTTCAGATGCGAATTGTGCGGCATTTCGGCAGATGAAAAGGCATTGGAAGTTGACCACATCACTCCGAAAAACAAAATGGGCGAAGACACCATCCATAATTATCAAGCCCTGTGCTATACCTGCAACGCTCAGAAAAGGGATCTTGACGATGCGGACTTCAGGGAGATCAAGCACCTATACGAGTTGCGCGATCCGAGTTGTGTTTTCTGCAATATTCCTATCGGCCGAATCCTATTCGAGAATAATCTGGCGATGGCGTTTCACGACAATTATCCGGTTACGAAGGGGCATATATTGATTGTGCCGAAGCGACATGTTTGGGAGTATTTTGATTTGTATCAGGCTGAAATCAATGCCATACATGAGTTGTTGCTGAAGGCGAAACAGGAGCTGCAGTTTTGTGATGAGAGCATTACTGGGTTCAATATTGGGGTGAATAATGGAAAGGATGCTGGGCAGACGATTTTCCATTGTCATGTGCATTTGATTCCGAGAAGGAAGGGGGATGTGGAGGATGCAACGGGAGGCATCCGAAATATTGTTCCGGGGATGGGGAATTACAAAAAATAATAGTTGGATTCGAAACAGCAAAGTTAGATCAGAGCATACAGGCCTTGTCAACAAATCCAACAGGATCAGGTCCCTTGTCATTCCTTTCAAAATTAACCTCCGGCAACAAAACTCGAACCTCCTTTTCCGCCCCTTCCTGCAGCCAAAACACCACAAAATTCACCTTCACACTCCTCAATTCATAATTCCTTTCCTTCATTTCCTCCACCTTCTTAACGAACTTCTGCGAGAATTTCAGAACCGATTTTCCATTCGAATTCAGGCACTCAACCCCATTGTATTCCAACAGATCCCCGCTCATCAATTGCGAAATCAAGTACTGCTTGTTTATAAAGTAATCCAGCCAGACATCCTTCAACGACAAATGCATGCTCAATCGATTCGGCAATTCATATTCTGAAGCATCCTCTACACGTTCCAGATTTGCAGCCGAAATCCTTTCCAAGAAATTCGTATTGTAATGAATAGTCAAATTTTGCTTCGCACGAGTCATACCAACATACAGCTTCCGTTTGACTTCATCGGTCGACGGATTCCAGTCATCCAATAATAAATACACATTGTCGAACTCTTTACCCTTGGCCTTATGAATGGTCGAAACCATAATGGTCTCCACATTCTCACCAAAGAAATCCTCCAATTTCGATTCCCGAATAAACACTTCCAAGTCCGACCGATATTTCCTTTTAGGATTCGTCGCTTCAAAATCCCTGATAAGATTTTTGCAAATCTCCAGTTTGTTACTCTTTTGAAACTTCACCACCAAATCCCGCTTTGCCGCTTCCCAAATATCATCACCAATACTATAAACATCCGCTTCGAATTGGCTAAAAAAGTGCCTAACCTCCAACAAATTATACAGGCTGAACCCTTCGTTCGTCTGAATCAACTTTGCCGGCATTTTGTTGTTTAAAAGCAGCCCAGTCAGTTGCAACGCTTCCTCATTAGTTTTTGTTAGTACACAAGTCGTGCCAACCAATCCAGTTGTAAGAATGTCGTTCACAACTGGAACGATCAAATTGCCACTCTGATAATGAACCAGTTTTAGACGACCAAAATCCGTTTGCTTGGCCAACACAGGATTCGATTTCAGCCGGTGATGAATCTGTTTCACAAATTGATTGGTGAAGTCAACCAAATTGCTTTTACTCCGGTAGTTTTCAAGCAACTCATGTTTAATCGCATTGTTCTCCTTGATAAACCGCTCCAGGTATTGGGCGCTGGCACCTCTAAACTCATAAATACTCTGGTCATCGTCTCCAACAGCAATCACCCGCATTTCCTCGTTCTGTTCCATCAGGGCATTGATCAGGTTGAACTCATCCTCGTTCATGTCCTGCGCTTCGTCAATAACCAATACCGTCTTTGTTATCCGACTTATCTCAACTTCCTTGTTCTTGATTTTTTCAATGGTCTTTTTTAGAATCTCATCCGATTTCTCCAAACTTCCAACTTTGCCCAACAAATCAAAACAATACGAGTGAAACGTCTTTATTTCGACGTAATTGGCCGCGTTGCCAATCAACTTGAGCAACCGCTTCTTGAACTCAGTAGCCGCCGCCCTCGAAAACGTCACCATCAGCAACTGCTCGTGTTTGACATCTTCCATCAGCAGCAATGAAGCCAGTTTGTGAACCAAGACCCGAGTCTTGCCGCTCCCTGGCCCAGCCGCCACCACAATATTCTTCGACTCATTGTCGTTGATTATCTGCAACTGCGTCGGCGACAACTCCCCAAACAACTGCTTGAACTTGGAAGGCGTCATCTTTAAGCTCAGCGTGTCCGCTTTACTTCCAGGAAAATACTTTCTAAGGAACGACGTATAGTTCAGATGAAAATAATCCTCCACAAATTGCAGCGCATCCCGGTAGTCCTCTATCATTTTCTTGGCATACTCACCCACAATGTGAATTTGCTGAACCTTGTTTTCATAAAAATGATCCAGCTTGTCGTAGTCCTCTTTGGTGTATTGCTTGCTATTGTTTTGCTCCAAACGATCTATCGTCAACCGGTTATAAACCACCATGAATCCGCCCTCAATCTTAATGGCCTCTATCCTGGATAGATAAAACAACGTATCCTCCACATCGTCCAAACTCACATTCAGTTTAAATAGATTCGCACTCGTCTCATACGCCTGCTTCAACTCGTGAACCGAAAATTCCACCAAGACTTCTTTCTTTTCCTCTTCAACGGCCGAAGTCTTCTCGTAAAGGTATTCGATGATGAACAGCGCCAATTCCTGCCGCTTCTCCAATTTCTCCTTCAGCACTGCTTTTGGATGTAAGCAAACCACGACCACATGGTTCTTGGTGTATTCCAGACTTCTTCGCTTAATCCAATTCTTAATGGTCCAAAAGTTGAGTATCGTATTCAGCTTATGGATACTAACCTCGTCACAGCCTTTGAGCTCGGCTTCCTCGTTCAAATCTTTGACGTTGAACGTCTTCTCCTCTACATCAAACTGGGGCAGCAAGAAATTCTCTATCTTGCTGAACGCTTCGACGATGCTCAGCGAACGGTTTTTGTTTTCTCCTCGTTTGATGAATGCCGTCAAATCCTTGGCATCCGCCAGAATTTTTTCCTCTCGCAGCAGGTTGATGATGTTGATCACCTCCTCCTTAACAATGCCCAAATGGTCGCTGATGTAGTCGATTCTACTCTCCGCCGCCTCCTCCGTCGCTTGTTTTCTGCTTTTACTCGAAAACAACTTCTTGATAATTCGAATGCCCTTCTCTTTTTGCCGTTCATCAAACCGCCCCGAACCCTGAATCTTGTCAATCGCCTCCTGCGCATTTTTCGAAAGAATGCTATTGGCAAAAACCCTTGGCATATTCTGCCCACGCTTCAAATAACCAGCGTCCTCCAACGCTGCGATTGCTGTTGTCACCCGCGTTTCAATCTCCATCACATTGTCGTCCCAACCAGCCTTTCGAGCAATTTCCAAGGCTGAATTCGGTACACTCGACCGAAAGCGGGTAATATCCTTGATGGCTTTCCAAACCTGCTGAATTTCCTTGATGGACAACTTGGTTTGGTTCAGCAAAATGAAATGTTTCGCCAAGTCCTCCTCATTGAACAAGACAAAGCAATCGGCCTCAATGTGCTCATCCCGCCCAGCCCTGCCTGCTTCTTGAACGTAGTTCTCGAGCGAATCGGATATCTCATAATGCACCACCATGCCCACATCCTTCTTATCCACACCCATTCCAAAAGCCGACGTCGCCACCATGATGGGCACCTCACCCGATACAAACGCATTCTGGTTCGCCGTCTTTTCCTGCTTATCCATTTTTCCATGGTACGGCTTGGCATTGAAACCATCTCCGGTCAAGCGTTCAGCCAGTTTATAGGCTTTGAGTGTTCTTGAAACATAAATGATGCTGGGGCAATTCTTTTCCTCGATCAAATCTCTGAGTGTCTGATACTTCTCTTCCTCATCCACCTTCTCATAAACCTTGTAATGCAAGTTCGTTCTCGAAGTGGCCGAAGTGTATAGTTCAAGATTTAGCGAAAGCTTATCGTCGAAATAGTCCCGAATATCCTCAATGACTTTTTGCTTAGCCGTCGCTGTGAAGCACGAAACTGGGATTCCATCTTCCAAATTTTTCTTTTCCTGAATGGATTTGATGAAATCGCCGATATACAAATAGTCCACTCTGAAATCTTGGCCCCACGAGGAAAAGCAGTGGGCTTCGTCAATGACAAAGCGGACAATTTTTCTTCCTAGAATGAGTCGTTCTATGGATTTGGATCGCAAGGACTCTGGTGAAATGTAGAGTAGAGAGGCCGAACCATCCTCCACCCGCTCAAACGATTTTGCTCGTTCAATCGGATCCAGCAAACCGTTGATTGTCACGGCTTCGGTTATTCCAATTTTCTCCAGATTATCCACCTGGTCTTTCATCAGCGATTGCAAGGGTGAAATGACTACTGTTAAACCCTTGGTGCTTTCGCCACTCATCAAAGCAGGGACTTGAAAGGTAATTGACTTGCCACCACCGGTTGGGAAAACTGCGAGTAATGATTTATTGTCTACGGCAGCTTTGACAGCGTTTTCCTGAAGAGGCTCGCCACCATAAGTTCTATACGAATCGAATCCGAAGAAACGCTTCAGACCCTTATGGATGTCCAAAGCACTGTCGCAATAGGCACAGCCGGTAATGCATGGTTTGTTACGCAGGCGGAACATGATCTGTTCCACTTCCGGATAGTTTTTCAAAACCCAAGGGGGTGTGATGGAATGAACTTTCTGGTGGTGTATGAAGGATGAAATTAGTGAAAGGCAGTAGGCCAGTTCGATGGGATTCTCATCCACGATTCCGGCCAGGTCAGCGTTTTCGCAGATTTCGTTTTTGTAAGCCTGCCGAATGCACCTATTGAGATTGATGGTTGTGCTTTCGTATTTTATAAATCGGAAAAAGGCTTGAAACTCTTTTTGGTCGTGTAGCAGCCCATATAGAATTTGTTTCAGTCCATCGTCTAGTTGCTTGAAGGCGGCGACTTCATCGTAAAACAAATCCCTAGCCTTAATGGAATCGTTCAAGGGATTGTTCGTGTCTTCCGTTTGAAGCTTGTCGTCTTTTAATAATTTGTGATACGGTTTGGTAGGAAATAGGAGGGGAGAAAGGTGAAGGGTATCGATGATGTTTGCAGAAGGGATACCTACCTCGTAGAGCGCTTTGCCGATGTATTTGATGTCGTGATTCAGAATGTTGTGACCTGCAACGAAGTCTGTTCCCTGGAGAAACCGAATGAACTCCGGTAGTGAAGTTTGATGAAAGGTGTTGCCATCGCTTTTGATGCCACCAAGATCAAGAATCTTATGGGACCTTGGGTCGATTTCGGAGTCGATGAAGGCGATGGTGCTCATGGTTGAAAGAGTTAAGCATTTCTCATTTATATTGCAAAGATAACTTTCTATCCATCAATGAACACATTTTAAATGTCTATGAAGAAAATGAACTTTCTGAGGATACCACTTTGAGAAAAATCGGAATTTCCGAATACAGTTGGCTTTATGAAAGCAAGTCGTTTTTGGACGATGTCTATCAATTAATTAGCACCGCAGCACTTTTTGTACTTTTTCCCACTTCCACAGGGGCAAAGATCGTTTCTTCCCACTGCGACTCTTGGAGTAAACGGAATCACGTTGCGGATGGGTTCCTTGCTACTGATTTGCCTATTGGCGTGGACTTCGTTTGGGCTGTTCCCTTTTAACAACCAGTTTGGAGCAGCGTTGGTAAAATTAGTTAGCGCCATGAGTAGGGTTTGAATCTGGTCCTTGTCTTTGAATGTATTATCATTTGCTAACGCGGCAATCAATTGTGTGGGATGCGCACCATTCTGATGCAATTTCCACAATTTGGCCAATTGGATTTCCGCTTGGTTCACCTTCCCTCCATTCATATCAACGAATAGCGTTATCAACGATTCCACCAAATCTATATCCACCACATACAGATAAAACTCGGCAGCCATTAGTACGTTATCCAAAGGAAAGACCTTGTAGTCCAAATCTTTTCGCTTTTTAACAGCTTCGTACATTTCCACCGGTTCCTCCACGCTGTTTAATGCCAAGCACAACGATCTTGCGGAATAAAAAGCTTGACACCAGTCTCTTACCAGCGTGCGTGAACGAAAAAGTTTAAAGAAATCCCTCCATTCCAGCGTCTCACCGGTTGCTTTTTTCCACAACTTGTGGAAGTCCGATTCGGACAATACGCCATACAACTGCAACAAGCCTATGCACGTGTGGTCCATCTTATCCCATTTGTCCACGTATGGATCGTTGACCAAACGGTCTATGCGATTGGATAAAACATGTTGCAAGTTGCTTGGTATGTCATACCTGAATTTGCCAATCGGAATAGCAGCCTGATCGGGCCTGATGACCAGCGTGCGGTATTCCAATTCAAAGACATCCAATTCTTCATCCGTTTCCAGCGAACCGCCGGCATGTACAATTTTCTGCAATGCCAGCAGCTCATCCTTTGGTAATACCTGCATGAGTACTTCCACATGCTCCAACAGGTTTTTCTCGATGTACTCAGCCAAATCCTGTTTTTTGAGCGATTGCTTAAATGGTAAGTCGTATCGCATGGCAAATTCCATCAAATCTGCTTTTGTATTCAACGCCACCAAAACGTTGGATAATCTACTCCTATCGATTGTAATTAGTTGATCTGTGTGAACCATAAGTATCAAAGGTTTTGTAGTTCAAAGGTAAATAATGCAACTGAAAGTGGAAAGTTTTAAAATGCAAGCAGGTTTGCCAAATTCTTTGTGCATTTTTTAAAGTATCTACCTGCATGAACCAGCTTTTGACATAATCTTGTTTATAATCCCTATGTCAATTCAATTATTTTCCCAAAATCAAAAGACAAGTGTTCATTATGAAATACATATCCTAGTTGGTTGGTCAAACAGTGTGTTTTCCCAATAACTTGGTCGATATTCCGGTGTGAATGGCCGTAAATCCAGTATTCAATAGGACTGTTTTCAATAAAGGAAGCCAATTCAACTGTAAAAGCACCATTAATTCTACTTTGGGCATAGTCGGGTGATGACAGTTGAAACGACGGGACATGATGGGTTACAACCACAATATGCGCTGCAGTACTTTTTGCCACTTCGTTCTGAATAAATCGGATACAGTTATCGTGTTCGCGGTTAAAGTTATCCCACGTTAGTGTTTCATCGTTGTACAAAATGCGGTGGAAATCGCTAACGCTACGTTCAGTTATGTATGCCTCTTCCAACGAAATTTTTGCCCATAGGGTTGAAACAATAAAATCAATATTTTCCATTCGGATGACTGCGTCGTAATAACATTTCACATTTTCACGAATCGAACAAACTAAGCCGTGAGGCATTTTTGCCAGATCGTAATATTTATAAAGTTCATGGTTGCCAACAGCAACGATAACCTGACGGAAATTGTCCGAAGCCCAATCCCAGAACGGATGTTTGTTGTAATTATCATCGTTCAAATATCCAATATCACCCGCAAGGACAAGAACTTCTCCCACTGGTTTCAATGGATTCATTTTCAAATAATTGTAGTTGTCCGAAAATTCCAGATGTAAGTCAGATGCGTATTGAATTTTCATATTACCATTTCATTTCTTCGATCATTATTTCCAGTTCTTTTTCAATTCTCGCATCTGAGTCGTCTTTCAAAGATAAATACAACGATAGTTTATCGACCACATCATGATTGGGCAAAAAAGGCATGGAGGTTGGATATTTCCATAGTTCAATTCTATTTAACCCTTCTACCTCATTGTATCGATTCCCGGTTGGTCTGAAAAGTTTGTCCCAGATTGCTAGTGTTTCAAATTGCTCGGAATTCAAATGTGAATAGTGCGACAAAGCGTTTACTCCGCTCTTGCTGAAATCCCCTTCCGGTAAGGTGTCACAAAACAGAACCTTCTTTACTGGCGTGGACAAATAACTTTGAGCTTTCGCCCAAAGTTCCCGTTTATTATCGACAAATCGTAAATATTTAATTCCAGTGTTATCTTTTATTTCTGTGCTACACAAACTACAATCAATAAGATTTGCGACGGCACGTGCTATTGCAACATAGTTATATGGCATAATCTTCTCAAAATCCTTGATGGTATATTCAACAATTTGATTTTCGGACAAGAAATAGTAAATCAGCAGGTATTGTGCTGCCGGAGATAGTTTTGCAGAACGCTTATTCACTTTCTTTGCCTGAACATTCACAATCAAAGTAGGCAAGTAGGCATATTTATCGGAGATGATAAAGAAAACGTTTTGGTTTATTAGTCGTTCTCTTTCGTTGTAAGTTAACGAGTCCAATAAAACAACAACTGGCATACCCACCAGCATTTCGATTTGTTTGGAAACTCGTCTATAGTTCATAGGAGTGATAGAATCCTGTTTGTTTTTAGTCCTGATGGCACATAATGACTTATTATCAAATTCTATCTTATAAAAGGAAAATCTCAGAAACAAATCGGCATTAATTCCACGTAGCATTTCTCGCTGCATTGATACTAATTCTGTTTGAATGCCCAAAATTGAAATTATACTGTTCATAATCAAGTAATATCAATAAATACTGTACCATTATCATGGTAGTTGATAATGGTTCAAAAATAGCGATAATGGTTTGCTTTTCCAATTTAAAGTGCAACTATTTTTCTTTAATTGTACACTGCCGAACTCTTTACCCTTGACCTTATGTATTTTACCACAGATTCCCTGCATTCGTGGCCACCCACCAAACCCTCCCCCTCATGAACCTCCTCGACTTCGTCCAGCACCAAATGCGCATGTCGCACATCTATGTCAGGAAAATGGTTTGTTCCAATCGAATCATTACGATGCCCCATTTATAACCCCACGTTTCCCGAACAATTGCAAAATTCGCCAACAAATTTTGCATTTCTACCCCATTTCCCACATTATTCCCTCACCATCAACATTTTCTCTCCCAAACCCCCACCATTATCAAAAAATCTTTATAGATTTGTAACCCACACAGCAGGATTACATTCCCTTAACGCAACCCTGCCGTTTCACCCAACCTGTCGTCCATGAACCCATTTTCCGCTCACACCGCCGAAATCCGCCGCCTCGTAGCCATCTGGGAACCCAAGCTCCTCGCGCTCCCCGCCGACGTCCTCACCACCCGCTTCAATTCCCAGCACCGCACCATCAAAATGATCCTCGGTCCCCTCTGCGACTCCGCCACCAACAACACCCACCGCATCGTCCACCTCCAATACCAACCCAGCCCCCTCCACTTCGCCCACGTGGCCGACCGCGTCGATGAATCCAAACTTGGCAATGTATGGCTGAACGCACTAGCCGAGCCCATCACGTTGGAAGAGATGATTCGGGATTATGGGCGGTATTTGGGGTTGCATTTGGGGGAGATAGAATCATTGTATAGTTAGAAACTCATAAGTCAGGATTCTACTAATCGTTCCACATAAAGAACAATGTCGATGAGCGAATTTATAATGCATATGGGGCAATTGACAAAGTGAAAGAAACGCAGTCGCTATGAGTAAACGTAATCTCAAAAATGAAATTGAATCGTTCGATAAGAAACAACTTATCGAATTGATAATGAACATTTACAATAAGAATGCATCTGCAAGGGAATATCTTGACTTCCTTTTCAACCCAAATGATGTGGAGGTTCTTAAAAGTTATAAGCAAAAAGTTCGAGAGGCTTTCTATCCAAAACGAGGATTTGGTTATAAGCTTTCGATAGGTAAAAAGGCGATAAGTGATTTCCGCAAACTAAATCCAACACCTGAATCATTGATCGATTTGCTATTGTGCTATGTTGAGAGTGGCGTAGATTTTACGAATGATTATGGTGATATTGATGAGAATTTCTATAGCAGCATCGAGGGAGTGTATGATAATGCACTTAAGATGATAAAAAAAGTTGGCCTTCTAGATAAATTTAAGGATCGAGCATATCAGATAACGAAAAATACTGAAAATATTGGATGGGGATTTCACGATTCAATATGTGATTGTTATTATGAGACTTATGATTAATTAGTACCCATTTGGGCCGTACATTTTGAGCTTCTCGTTCCAGTAGTTGATGAAGCTCAAGTAGCCAATCTTTTCCGAAAAATACGGCAGTAGTTGTTCGCCCCTTAGTTTGTATGCATGGATTGAAACTTTATTTTCACGATGCGCTTTTTCCATGCGGTGGTTTCCATCTATTACTGTAAACATCCCTGGACGAATTTCCGCAACAATAATGGGAATATTCGTATCTACTGCTGGCATGTGATCCTCATTGACAGGGACACTGCTGTGTTTGCCAAGCCATTCTTCTACGTTTATATCATCCTCTTCAACAACCAACTGTTTGTTTAGAATGTCTTCGTTTATCCTTGAAATATTGAATATGAAAATTCCGTTTGGGAATAATTCTTCACCTTCCAGAGCCGTACATGGTTCATAATCAAGATTTGGTTTCAATTTTCTTGAACGGCTTATGGCTTTCATAAAACTTCCTTAAATAAATGCGTTTGTTGGTTTACCGAGAATCAGCAAAGCAACGAAAAAAAATGAACAAGTGCAATTATTGAAAACCCCCTCCATTTTGCCCACGTGGCTGAATGCACTAAGCGACCGCATTACGTTGGAGGCGATGATTTGGGATAAAGGGAGGCATTTTAAGTTGACTACAAACTGTAGTCAACTCATTACTATTACCAAGTCTAATGGACAAATTTGAATATTGTTTGAATTAACAATAAAAACAGATTAAATATATTTTGCAAATTTTAGAAATGTAGTTATATTTGCAGCAACTAAAGCCCCCCTTAGTTGAAGTATACTAAGGCTGACCCCTCAATTAAAGAGGGTTTTTTAATGGATAAATATGTTAATATAAAAATAAAAAATAGTATATTATACGTTATATAGTTTATCCAAAAACGAACTTAACCCACAACTGAAAAGCCGCCGATGGTTTACAAGACCATATCAAGGTGAATAATTTATTATGGATGAAAAACAAACTACTGAGTTAAAAAGCATTCAGAAAATACGCACAGGCGACAAAGGATTCAAGGAGTTGGCTGTTACGTGTGTTAGTTTTGCAAATGCGCAAGGCGGACAGATCTATGTTGGTTGGAACGATAAAACGAAACTACCACCAACCGATCAAAAAATATTTAATGAAGAGGTAAACGACGCCATTACAAAACTCCGTAGCTTATGCTTTAATGTAAGTCTAAGCGCATCCGAAATACTGACCCACGAAAATGGAGGGAAGTATTTTATCATTAAAATATTCAATTCATTAAAATCAATAGCGACCACTTCCGACGGGAAAATTTATATCCGTGTGGCCGACAAATGCGAACCCATACGCAGTGAAGACATTCACCGAATGGCTAACGAGAAACAAACCTATCAATGGGAATTGGTTTGCCAAAAACGGTTATGTTAAGTGATATCGCTCCCGATAGTTTAAGTGGTTTTGCTAAAGAAATTCGAAATTCCGACCGGGTAAAGGATCATATAAAGCAAATGGAAGATGTGGAAATGGCTGAAAGCTACAATCTCGTTGATGGACAATACCTTACCTATTTAGGCATCCTTTGGTTAGGCAATGCCAAACAACGGAGCAGTATTTCCTATCCAATAACTGTTCAATATATTGTTTACGATGCACTGGAACGGAAAGTTCGAAAAGAAGATTGGCACGACAACACTTTAAATCCAGAGCAACTACTCTTGGATATAGAAAAAAAAGCCATAGAATTAACCTATTATCACGAGTTTCCTGATGGCATGTTCCGAAAACAAATTCGCCATTACCACCCCAAAGTCATACGAGAAATACTTCTCAATAGTTTTGCCCATAAATCATTTACCATTTCTGGTGATATTATGATAGAGGTTTACCCAGACAGGCTCGAAATCTCCAATCCAGGTGGGCTCCCACTGGGCGTTACCAAAGACAATATTTTGCATGCTCGCCAAAGACGAAACCCCCAGCTGATACGAATTATGCATGATTTGAAACTGATGGAAGGCGAAGGCTCGGGATATGACCTTATTTATGAACTTAATGCCATGGATTCTAAACAGAATCCTGAGATCATCTCCGATTTCAACCATACAAAAGTGGTTCAAAGTGCAGCAATTACCGATATAGAAATTCTACCACTATTGGATTACGTTGTACATAACTATCAACTCTCTCAAAAAGATTTCATCGCTTTTGGATTGGTGGCACAACAAAAGAAACTGCTATCAACCCAACTCACAAGCCTTTTACAACTTGCCGAAGAAGATAGATTGCGAAGCTATACAGCGGGGTTATTAAGGCAAGAAATTTTAATCACGAAAGGAGTGGGCAAAGGCAATACCTTTTTCATTAATCCTAAACTGATACAATCTTCAAAAGCCAATGTAAAAACTTCGCTCAAAACCATTGAACCATATCGGCTTAAAGCGCTTATCCAAGAAGATTTAAGAATCTATCCAAATAGCCTAATATCCGAAATTCATAAACGTTTACCCGATTTGGACAAAGAAGAGTTGCAACGGTATGTTTACAATCTGGTAAAAGCAGGAATGATCACTCAAAACGGAGGCAAAGCGTATCGACGTTATAGAATCAATGAAGCATGGCAGAAAAAAAAAGAAATAGAAAAGAAAACGTCAAAACGACACAATAATGTCAATAATTGAATATAGTTTTGAATGGCTTAAAAAATAAAATTAAAAATAAAATCAGCCAAATATTTCTGTATTCATTTCATATTCAGCGAAATATAGGTGGTTCAATTTCGTGCATTATTAAAAAACCAGAGAAATAATCGAGTATTATTAAATGGCAGAAAAAAAAAGAATCAAAAAAGAAAATTCACAAAATTCGAATAAATGAGCAAAAAGTACACCCTTCTCTATCCATCCCTTTCCCCTCCAGCTTTAATGCCTCTCCTTATGATACGCAACAACTTGAAACTCTCATAGCTCTATGAACATTTAGGAGATTCTCTGAATGTGATTGTTTCGGACCTGACGTCATGAAAATGATCCCATTTCCATTTTCGTATGCCCGAAACCACGAATATTCCCACCCCAACCCACATTATTCCCTCACCATCAACAGTTTCTCTCCCAAACCCCCACCATTATCAAAAAATCTTTATAGATTCTCATCTTTGACACATGCCTTTCGCTATAATAGGCATAGAAGCTGCTGTCTGTTGATTTTTGGATTTGCTATTTTGTAGCTATATATCCTGTTTTAGTCCTTGGTTAATTTTTTTTGGTAGAGG
>Ga0247841_10000294_pt1 | contig 134662 bp, 118 predicted proteins | sample LaCruzMarch2015__2_FD_192410 | JGI IMG/M metagenome (GOLD analysis project Ga0247841, IMG submission 192410) | Freshwater microbial communities from meromictic Lake La Cruz, Castile-La Mancha, Spain - LaCruzMarch2015_18m | ecosystem: Environmental > Aquatic > Freshwater > Lake | place: Spain...
CCTAAGGATGTGGCCATACAGTTGCGCACCATACAGAAACATCCCGGAACGAACGGACTGGTATCGGGGGACTCGGTCGCCCGCGAATCGATTGTGGTTATCAGCGATATTCACATGGGGGATGCCCGGAGTTCCCTTCATCAATACGGATGGTTTGGGGAAAACGGCCCGGCATTGGTCAGCCTCCTCGACGGGGTCCTGCGAGGGAACGAGGTCCGTCAGGTAGTCATTCTGGGGGACCTTCTGGATGAATGGATTGTGCCTTTTTCCATGCCGCCCTTTGATTCGGCCGCTGGAATCACCGACAACACCCGTTATTTTCTGTCGGTGGCCGCCAATCCCGTTAACCTGCCGGTGATTGAAAAGCTAAGGGCCATCGCGGCATCCGGGGAAACCGAATTGGTTTATGTTCCCGGGAACCATGATATGTTGCTGACTTCGGAAATCCTCCAGCAGATCATTCCGGGGATCTCCTGGGAAAGCGATGCGGAAGGATTGGGAAGGCATGTTCCGGTACCGGAGATCGTGATGGAACACGGCCACCGCTACGATTTTTTCAATTGTCCCCAACCATTGGTCAATTCCGGGCATATATTGCCCCCGGGCTTCTTTGTTTCACGGCTGTATGCCCAGGGGAACATGGAGCATCCGGGAGCCTTAAAATCGACGAATAAAACCACAGAAAGCCTGCTGTTTTGCACGGCCTGGGACGTCGCCATTGCCTATACCATCTTCCATTTCAAAATGACATTGCCCGATTTCTGGGCCAACAATATCTTGATGTCGGGGATCAACAATTATGCACTGCCCTTCTCTTATCACGGGGCCAAAATGATGTACGATTCGCTGATCGAAGGCAACTGGTCCATGACCCAATCGGCCAACCATGTGAGGGTGCCCATCGACAACATCCTCACGGCAATTACGAACGGATACAGTAATTTGTTCCAGGCTGCCCAGACCGAATACATGAAACCGCCGGCACCGGTGATATACCGTATCGTGGCGTTTGGACATACCCATCAACCGATGATCGACGTTTTTCCGGCCGGAAGCCATTACACTTCCATCTATGCCAATTCAGGGTCATGGGTGGATGAGAAGCAAAGCAGCCACGATGTGCGCACCTATCTGCTGATCACTCCCGGTGCCTGGTCGGGGTCGGCGCTCGATGTGGTGAGCCTGTATCAATATAATCCGGCCACTGCGGGTGGTTTTGAGCCAACGCTGATCAAGGAAGAAAGCATTGAGTCGTTGTAGCCCCACCATCCGGGAAAATATTTTCAGGGCCTTATCGGCAGACACTTACAAAATTGTTTTATAAGTGGCCTTTTTATTGGGAAAATGATCGGATACACGACTCGATGTTGAAATATTCCCATAACTCCTTTTTTGACGAAACAGATAGAATTTTTACTATCCGAAAATCTATGGGATTTTCACCAGTCGATAAGACAATGAAGCGATTCAATACATTCTGTTTTTTGAAATGTCAGAATTTCACGGCATTTTGTTGGCAACTAAAACCTGACCAAGAATCTGGATAAAGCGTTTTTCTCACTGATCCTCTCGATGTTTCTTAACTCACTCAATACGATGCCCGATGTGTATTGTACAGCCTTATGGTAAAATATTTTTGTCTTATTTCTAAAAACATGCAGATATTCAGCAAGATGGCACTTTAGCCTCTTATTAGAGGCACCAAGTGTTTTTCCATAATTTTTACTATTTTTACGATGTATTAAACATTTTAAGGAACGGACGGCTTGTTTTTCCGTGAAATAAAATTGCTCATTTTTTCTTTGGGCAAAACATTTAATACATTAATTATCAACAATTTGTTGTTAATATAAATCCGTTAAAGTAGAATTAGTTAGCGAGCACATTATTATGACAAAGATCAAGACATTCTATCGATACTTCATGGACTTTTTGCGGTATGGTCAATTCCGGTTGTTAATTGCTTCAGCTATTTATATTATTGGAAAGAAATCAATTCTTGATACCAGAGTCTTTAAAGGAAAGCTTGGATATTTCCTCCACAGAAAAGGATCGCTTGATTTTCAGTTTGGGAATTATGCTTATGAATGGAGCGTCAAGCAGTTCATCAATAAGCATTATGGCTCATATCAGTATTTCTTTGACATAGGCTCCAATATTGGAACATATTCAATATTTACAGCCAGGAAAGGAATGAATGTAATTGCATTTGAACCCATTTACGAAAACTTTAAGGCCTTAAATATTAATGTTTTACTAAATGATTTAGAAAAGAAAGTACAATGTAATAACTATGGACTGAGCGACAGCAAATCTGAGGCTGAATTTGCTTTTAATCCAATTAATACAGGAGCTTCACATTTGAGTTCATACCCCTCTGAGTTTGATTATCAGGCTGTAAAAAGTATTTCTAAAAAGGTTAAATTAGTTAGGCTAGATGATATGATTGAGGAGTTCAACATACCTCTTGAGAAAAGTATTATGGTAAAAATTGATGTTGAGGGAATGGAAGCACAAGTGTTAAAAGGCTCCAAAAACTTCATCCGGAAATACAAAAACCTGCTCTTTGTTATAGAAAGTATCCATTCAGGAGAAAATAATCTGAAGACTATTTTGAACGAAATTGCAGTTTTTGAGTTCTATACAATCGATGCATTAAATTTTGGTGCTAAAAAATTAGGAAATCATAAATAAACGATATGTTTACTATTCAATTGATAATGATATGTTTACTATTCAATTGATTTTGTAAATTTTAATTATAACGGAAGTTGTTTTAAATTTTGTAGGATTGACAATGGGTTCAAGCATTTATTTTTCAAATAATTTGCTACGACAGCAATAGTTCCGGTTTTAAGTCCAACTCTTTAAAAATTTCATTTTGCCTGGTTGTTAATTCGGTGATTTTAATTTCTTCGTGCTGATAATTTATTTCAAGGACATTTAATTTTATCATTTTTAATTCTTCTTCGATATCTTGCAGGGACAATTGTTCTTTTGTGTTTTTATTATTTCGTTTTAGCCATGGGAATATCCGATTTTCAAGTTCTTTTACAATAGCGTAAGCAAGCATTGCTACCAAAATATGGCCTCTTGTATTGGATTACCCTCAAACCAGGATTGCGCGCCCTCAACGGATCATCGTTTCCTAAGGATGTGGCCATACAGTTGCGCACCATACAGAAACATCCCGGAACGAACGGACTGGTATCGGGGGACTCGGTCGCCCGCGAATCGATTGTGGTTATCAGCGATATTCACATGGGGGATGCCCATCGACAACATCCTCACGGCAATTACGAACGGATACAGTAATTTATTCCAGGCGGCCCAGACCGAATACATGAAATCGCCGGCACCGGTGATATACCGTATCGTGGCGTTTGGCCATACCCATCAACCGATGATCGATGTTTTTCCGGCCGGAAGCCAATACACTTCCATCTATGCCAATTCAGGGTCGTGGGTGGATGAGAAGCAAAGCAGCCATAAAGTGCGTACCTACTTGTTGATTACCCCCGGTGCCTGGTCGGGGTCGGCGCTCGATGTGGTGAGCCTGTATCAATATAATCCGGCCACTGCGGGCGGTTTCGAGCCAACGCTGATCAAGGAAGAAAGCATTGAGTCGTTGTAGAAATCACAATTTCGGCGGGATCAGTTTATAAATCACAGGCGTTACAATCCTTGACAGCAGAGTGGAACTGATCAGCCCGCCAATGATAACAATGGCAAGGGGCGATATGAGCGGATTGGTCGAAATGGCAATGGGGATCATCCCTCCGATGGCAGTAAGGGTCGTCAGAACGATGGGAAGGAACCGGATTTCGGCAGAACTTCGGATGGCCTCATTGAGGGGGACCCCCTCCTTGCGCAGTTGGTTGGTGAAATCGACCAGCAGGATGGTGTTTTTAACTTCAATCCCTGCCAGTGCGATCAGGCCGATGATGGCGACAAAGGAAACAGAATTGCCGGTGGCCCACAAAGCAACCATGGCCCCGACCATTCCCAGGGGTATTACCGAGAGTACAATAAAAGTGTTCCGGAACGATTTGAACTGAAGGATCAGGACGGCTATGAAAAGGAACAAAGCGGTAAGAACGATACCGGTAAACCCGCTGAACGACTCCCCGCGGCTTTCGTATTCTCCGCCCATTTGAAAACGATACCCTTTGGGCAGAGGCATTGCCTCCATTCGGCGGGTTACCTCCGTGTTGACATCATCGGTGAGGTAACCTTTCCTGACATAGGATATGATCGATACTGTTCGGTTTTTGTTGTGATGATTGATTACTAAGGGGGATGTTTCTAAACGGATCCGGGCAAGTTGCTGAAGCGGGATTGCTTTTCCCTGAACATTGTTCACATACAGATTGTTGAAAACGTCCATTTGTGGTTTCCCATATCGCGGGGTACCGACTTCGATATCGAAATTGTTGCCGTAATCATCGGTAAAACGTCCAATGGGAAGACCATTCACGGCCATACGAACGGTACGTCCGATGTTGACGGTGGGTACTCCGAACTGACTGGCTTTATGTTTGTTGACATCGATCACCAAATCCGATTTCAGATTGCTGACCGGGTTGTTAATGTAAATGGTTCCCGGAACCCGGGTGAGCATTTTTTCCACCCGGATGGCCGCCATACGCAACGAATCAAGATTATCGCCAAACAACCGCACTTCGATGGGGGCAGTGACCGGGGGGCCTTGCTCAAAATTTTTCACCTCAATCCTGGCGCCCGGATAATCGTTCCATTTTTCTCTCAGGGATTCAATAATTTTCAGTTTTTTTGTTGCACTGGTTTCTGGGTTCAGCATTACCAATATCTCTGCCAGGTCGGTTCGGGGGTTGGCTTGGGTCACATTGTAATAAACCTGCGGATTTCCTTTCCCTACATTGGAAGCAAAAAACGCTATTTCCGGAATCAGCCCCAATTGTTTTTCAATCTCCCGGGCAACGGAATCGGTGTAGGTGATATTTGATTGAAGCGGTGTTTCAATGCGGATATAGAACTGGGGTTTCTCGGATGCAGGAAAAAGACTGAACCCGTTCACCCAGAACAACCCTACGGATCCTAAAAACAGCAGGAAGGTGACCCATAGGATCAGCCAGGGTTTTTCGAGCGAGTAGGTAAGTGCTTTGTGGTAAGCGCCCCCGATCAGGATCCGTTTGAAAGTTCGCATAACGATGTTGCCCTCCCACGGGCCCTGGTGTTCTTTCAGTATCCGGCCGGCAATCAAAGGAATCGCAGTGAAAGAGACCAGCAAAGAAGCCAGTACACTGTAGATGACTGCCATGGGAAGCGGACGGATGAACTCCCCGGATGCATCGGGCATCAGGGCCAGGGGAAGAAAAGCGATGATCAGGGTAACCGTACAACCCAAAACCGCAGGGCCAATCTGCTGTGTGGCTTTGATAACGGCTTCTTTCCGGCTGTTCCCCTGAAACATCCACCGTTCAATGTTTTCGATGACTACGATGCTGTCGTCAACAAGCAACCCCAATGCCACTACCAATCCTACAATGCTGATTTGGTTTAGTGTAAAACCGGTCAGGTTGAGCAGGATGATCGCAATGGCCAATGAAAGCGGGATGGAGACCATAACAATGAGCGAAGACCGGAACCCCAATGGCAACAAGGTAATGGCCACAAGCAGGATGGCGATAAGAAAATCGGTCCCCAGCCCGGTCAGCCTTTTGTTGACATGATCGGCCTGATCGAAAAAATGGATCATATCAATGGAGGAAGGCAGCCCCTTTTTGAACTGTTCAAGAACGGATTTGTAGGCTTTTTGTGTTTGCGTTATGTTGTGTCCCGGTTTCTGGGCGGCTACGACAAAAACACACCGGTGACCGTTGATCCTTGTGATATAATCGTTGGAAGCAAGGTCCTGATAAACATCCGCAATGTCTTCCAAAAGGATATTTTTTCCATTGTAAGAATAAACAACAGCATGGCGGATATCATCCACGCTCCTGAATTGTCCGCTAATCTTAACATTGAATGATTTACTTCCCGCTTCTATACTGCCGCCTGGTATCGAAGAAAGCTCACTCTGAATGGCCCCCATTACGGCAAGGACCGGAATGTTCATGCCCGCCATCTTTTCAGGATGGAGATCTACCCGGATATGCTGTTCTGTGAGGCCATTGATTTCAACATTTTTCAGCGCAGGAATTTTTTCCAGTTCATCCCTGAGGTTCTCTGCTTTTTTGCGCAGCAATTCACTGGGCGCATTTTCTGAAACCAACGCCAATTGTAAAACATTGACACTCGATGGGGTGAACTTATAAACATCGATGCTTAAAATATCTTCAGGCAAATCCTTGCGTTTGGCGCCAACTTCCCGGATCAGCTCCTGGTATTTTTCTTCGGTATCCGTGTCGTAATTGTATTTAACTGAAATAATGGCAATGCCATCCCCGATCTTGCTTGTAACACGCTTTATATCTTCCAGGGCATAAATTTCCTGTTCCAGGGGCTTAACGACCAGTTCTTCCATGTCTTTCGGACTGGTGCCCGGGTAAATGACAACAACGGGGAATTCAGGATATTTCAATTCCGGGTCTTCGGTCCGGGGCATGGTGATCATGGTATTGATGCCCAGGGCAATCACCATCAGGAAAATTACCAGGGTGAATTGGGAATTTTTTATGGCTAATTCGGATAATTTCATCGGTCAGTTTTTTTCACGTCGGTCAATGATATATTCGTGGGTTCATCCCTGGTTGACACAAAAGGAAAACCTAAAATATCGTCAGGCTTTACTGAATAATTTTAATGGGAGAACGGTCTTTAAGATAGGCGCTTCCCTTGATGATCAACATATTGCAATTTTCAAGCCCTTTGTCGATCAATAAAAAATCGCGATACAGCCCGGCTATAAACACCTCCTGCCGGATGGCTGTTTTATGGTCACAGGCAGTAAAAACAAACCCTTTGTTGCCATCGCCATCCAGCAGGGCATCGTAAGGTATTTTCCAAACATTTTTCCCAATGGATGGCGTGATGGTAGCCCGGCCAAACAAGCCAGAAGCAATGGGGAGATTGCTCCCCTTTACCGGGGTGAGGTTGATGGTGAAAGTTCCGGTATGGGGATCCACCCCTTCCGATTTTTTCGATACATGCCCGATCATAGGGCGCATGCTTTCTATATCGGTAGTAATAACGGCGGGATCGCCGGGTTCGATGTTGTTCCATTGGTCATCGCTGACAGCCACTTTGAGTATCCATTTCCCATCGGCAGCCCCATTGGTCAAAAAGATGGGGGTTCCCGGGCCCACAACCTGGCCTTCATTGACAAACTTTTTTAATACATAGCCATTTTCTGTTGCACGGATTTCCGAATAGGTCTGGTTAAACAGGGCCGCTGTAAGTTGCTCGTTGGCAATTTGAAGTGCCGTGCCTGAATTTTCCAACATTTCGAGTGTTACAACACTGTCCCTGTATAGATTTTGAACCCTGTTATTGTCCCGCCGGGCTTTTTCATAAGCCAGTTTTGCCTGGGACACCTGAGCTGTAATTTCGGTCATGTCGAGCGTCGCCAGCAATTGACCTTTATGGATGGCATCCCCTTCCATGACGTACAATCGTTGGACAACCCCTCCGGTTTTGAAGGAACGGACCGCTTCGTCATCGCTGGTAAAAGTCCCGGAGGCATAAATCGGTTCATTGACAATCTCTGGTTCAACCCGGATCACCTCTACCGGAATGATCTCGTTCCCGGGAGGAATTCGGTCTTCGGTCGATGAACTGCAGGCCGCAATCACAATCGGGGCGAACAATAACACAAAGTTTCTTTTTATTCTCATATCCGATGGTTTCAAGTTTTGAATCAATTGATTTTTTCACTGACAGCCGTTTGCCGCTTTAATTCGGAATAGGCCGACAAGACCCTGTAACGGTTTATTTTTATATGAATTTCGGATGATGTTAATTGGTTCCGGGCGTCCATGTACTCGATCAGGCTGTTCATCCCTCCCTTAAAGCCCTTCTCGATGAGATTGAAATAGGCCTTTGCGCTTTGATATTGTTTTTCAGATGAACTAAGGTTAACAATGGCGGTGCTCAGGTTGTTCCTTGCCACATTGGCGGCCATATTGAATTGGTTTTCTGCCAATTCTTTCTGATTTAGCACATCATCGATGTCAAGCCGTGTTTTGGAAATTTTCACCCTGTTTCTCAATCCTTCAAAAATGGGAATGGAAAGTTCAGCCCCGGCAATAAAATAGCCGCTTTTACTGTCGAACGCCCAATCGGAGGCCTGCGACCCGAAGTTGGCAAAGATATTTATCCTGGGAACCATATATCGCTGGTCCCATTCCAGTTCCAGTTGGCGGATATGGCCAACCGTGCCCAATGCCATCAATTCGCTCCTTTTTTCAACATCGGGGGTGGCTGCCAACCGTATTTCGACATCTTCCGGCAATGGAAGCGCTTCGTAAAAAACGGAATCTCCAATGGGCCGGTTTAGAAGGAAGTTGAAATAAAAACGGGCATTCTTTACCAGGTTTTCGGCTTCTTTCAGCTTTGACCGGATGTGTTCGAGTTCGCTTTCCGCCCTAAGTACATTGGCAGCGAGCCCTTTCCCGTTGCGCAGCAGGGATTCGTTGACCTCCAGGTTTTTTTTCACCAGGCCAAAGGCACTGGTATAAATGGCTACGCCATCGGTGGCCAGGCAAAAATGGTAATAGGCAGTTTCAATATCCTTGGTAAGCTCCTGGCGATAGGTTTCAATTTCATATTCCGACAATGACACCTGCTGTGTCCTGATTTTTGAATTATACCAAACATCCGTGTTGACAACTGGATAGGTTATGCTGATCCGTGCATCGTAAAAATTTTGGGGCATCAACTGATATTCCTGGTTCTCTATCTGTGGAAATTGTTGGCTTTGGGTAAGTTGGTTAAGGGTGGCATAAACCGGGTTGAGAAGATCGCCAACCGGGACGGGGAAGGTACGGCCGCCTTCAGCCCAAAGATAATCGCCTAAGAATTCGACCGACGGAAGATACCAGCTTTTTGCCTCCCGAAGCGCAAGCAGGCTACGCTGCAGTGAGATGTTTTTTTGTTTCATTACCAGGTTGTTCCGGATACCTTCTTCAATGTATAGGTTCAGTTTTTCCTGTGCCAGGGTTGGCCGGACTGGCAGCCAGAGTATTACGACCAGGAATATAAAAAACCGCCTGGGTTTGGTTTGGTGTATCATACGGTGAATTTTGCCAAAATGACCTGAAGGGATTGCCTTGATTGCATTGAACTGAAGAAAGTCAGGGTCAACGTTTTTTCCCCCATCCTGTACATCTAATTTTAAGCTAAAATAGAAATAAATGATTTAAGTTGACAATGAGTTTTTGTTCTGGTTTTTTTTCTGCCAGGGCTTGACCAGCTTACTATGGGAAAATATTTTTGGTTTCAAGGGTCACAGGCCTTCCTGTCGGCCATGTTGGCTGCTGTTGCCCTTGGTTATGGGGCCAGGTTTAATCATCGCCCAGCTCCTTCAGGATCTGGTTCACATCGGCCTCCGTAGTGGTCAGTTTTTCTTTGCAGACGCCGATCAGAAAAGCGGCCCTCCGGACTTTCTGGGAGAGCTGGTCAACAGAAATTTCCCCTGTTTCAATTTCATTTACGATCAACTGAAGTTCTTCAAAGGCTGCTGTATAGGTAATTTTTTCGCTCATGGTCCGGGTTCGGGTTGTATGGTTGTTACTGTACTTTCAATTGCTCCCTCAAAGGTAACCGTTTTTATCGCATCGCCCGGCCGAACAACGTGAGGGCTGCGTATGGCCTTGTCCTGGAACAGGGTAATGGAAAAGCCGCGGGCAAGGACATTTTTAGGATCGAGCATCGAAACCTGTTTTTCCCGCAATTCGATTTCATGGGCGCGCTGTTGAAAAAAAACGGTCGTTTCTTTTATCAGGACCAGCTTCAAACTTGATGTTGCCGAGGAAGATGACCCCATCCACAGGGCTGAATTTTTTTTCAGGGAGCCCGAAACCAGTTTTACCTGGCCACGCGCATTCCGGATGTAAAACCCGGAATGGGTTTTCACACGCCTGGCATGGGATAACAATTCTTGTCGGGAAGTGGAAATAAGGTTTTTTGTGTGTTTCAGGAAAAGAGAAATGGTGTGGCCCGCCTCTTTTTTTGTATCGGCAATTTGCCGGTTTACCATGCTGATAAGGGTTTTACGGGATTCGTTGACCGGTATCGCAAAATTATGGAACTGCTGGATCAAAAAATCGGCCAATTCCGTTGGGGTGATACAGTTTTTAAAGGCTACCATTTCCGAAACGGTTTCGTTGGTTACATGTCCAATCCCGGTGATGACCGGCAGGGGGAAACAGGCGATACTTTTGGCAAGTTCATAACGGTTATAGCCCGACAGCCCGACATCGCCGCCGCCGCCCCGGATAATTGCCACCACATCGAAATGGTGTTTTACTTTCTCAATCCGTTGAAGCTGGCGAACAATGGCTTCTGCCATTTTATCTCCCTGTAAGAGCGAAGGAAATAAAAGGTAAAAAAATTTGTATTTCCATGGATTCTGATCGATGACTTTCTGAAAGTCGGCAAACCCCTTGCTTGTTTCTACCGAAATTACAGCAATCCGCTGAGGAAGTAAAGGCAATGGCAGCGATTTGTTCAGAAAAAACAGTTGCTCCTCTTTGAGCCTTTCCATCGATTTTTGCTTTTCGCGTTCCAATTCCCCGAGCGACCAGGAGGGGTCAATATCCAAAATACGAAGGCTTAATCCATAAACCGGATCAAAAAGTATCCGGGCGTGAAACAAAATGTTGATCCCGTTTTTTAAGGGTTCTTTCAACGTTGTCAGAAAATTCTCATTGATCCGCAGATAGTCGTCTTTCCAAAGCGTGGCCCTGACCTGGGCGACAATTTTTTCTTCATTTTTTTCCAGGAGTTCCGGATAACAATGGCCCGATTGGCTGTAATGGTTCAGTTTGTTCATTTCCGCTTTGACCCAGAAAGAAGACCGATAGCGTTCGTTCAGGGTGCGCTGGATGCTGTGCGCAACCTCCAGCAGGGTAAAAACGGTTTTATTGTGAATTGTTTCCGACATAAAAAATCCCAACCGGAAATTTTTCCATCCGGTCCTGCAAGCAATGTAAGAATTCAAAATTACGTTTTTTAAGAAAGAAAAATTGACGGCCAATATCAATCTATTGAAAAAGATTTATCTTTGATAACCCGTGATCAAAAAAATCAGATGAGCAAACTGTTACGCTGGTTGGTCCCCCCCGATCAATGGAAGCCCACCGTTTCGGTTCTTCTTGGAATTTTCTTTGGACTGGCGGCGTATGTGGTCTATATTTCCCGCGCCCCATCGTATCTTTCCGATGAGCCTGAAACCTGTATCAATTGTCACGTGATGAACCCCCAATTTGCCAGCTGGGCGCATAGTTCGCACAGGGAGGTTGCCAATTGCAACGATTGCCATGTGCCGCACGACAATATTTTTAACAAATATTATTTCAAGGCCCAGGACGGGCTGCGGCATGCCACCATTTTTACATTACGAAACGAACCACAGGTGATCCTGATCCGGAAAGAAGGAAAAAAAGCCGTTCAGGAAAATTGTATCCGCTGTCATGAAATGACTACGGGCATGGAATTTCTTAGAACAGTTAAACCCAACTACCACAATTATTTACAGGACCGTTCCTGCGTTGATTGTCACAGGGAAACCCCTCATGGAAGGGTTAACGGGCTCTCTTCGGCCCCCCATGCTTTGGTAAAAACAAAAATTGAGAGCCGTACAGAAAGGGAATGATTTCGAATAACGAATAATGAATGGTGAATGGTGAATGATGAATGGTGAAAAGTGAATAGTGAAAAGTGAATAGCAGATATTGATGGTTGAATGAACAATTTTATCCTGGGGACAAACCAACGTTTTCTTCATATTTGACACAGACATTTATTTTAATTTCCGGCTTATGGCATACAATAAAAAACGGGCCCCGTGGATCAACTGGGCGCTTTTTCTTGCCACCATGGCAGTGGTTTTTTTACTTGGGTTGTTGGCTTCGTCCATTACAGAGCGGAAGGCCGAAAACGAATATGTTTATAAACCCAGCGTGGATCTTTCGGAATATGAGCCCCGCAATGTTTTATGGGGGGAGAATTTTCCACGGGAATATCAATCCTATCTGAAGACAGCCGACACGGCTTTCCGAAGCCGGTACAATGGCAGTGCTATGATCGATGAATTGGCAGAAGATCCCAGGTTGGTCTTCCTGTGGGCCGGGTACTCTTTTTCGAAGGATTACAGTTCAAGCCGGGGGCACTATTATGCAATTACGGATATCCGGAATACGTTGCGGACCGGATCCCCCCAGGGGCCGGACGACGGTCCTCAACCGGCAACATGCTGGAGTTGTAAAAGTCCCGATGTGCCACGCCTGATGGAAACAATGGGCCCCATGGGCTTTTATAGTGGGAAATGGGCGGCAAAGGGACCAGAGGTGGTTAATTTTATTGGTTGTGCCGACTGTCACGATCCCAAAACCATGGACCTGCGCATTACCCGTCCTGCCTTGACCGAAGCATTCCGGTCCATGGGCAGGGATATTTCACAGGCTTCGCACCAGGAGATGCGGTCGTTGGTTTGTGCACAATGTCATGTGGAATATTATTTTGATAAAACAAGGCCGGATGGCGCTGGGGTGGACTATCTTACCTATCCGTGGAAATATGGCACATCGGTCGATTCGGCTTTGAAATATTATGAGGAGGTAAAACACATCGATTTTTTTCATCAATTCAGTAAAGCGCCGATACTCAAGGCGCAACATCCCGATTATGAAATTTTTCTTACCGGGATCCACGCCGAACGGGGAGTTGCCTGTGCCGATTGTCACATGCCTTATGTAAAAGAGGGAGGGCAAAAGTTTACAAGCCATCACATCACCAGTCCGCTTAGCCAGATGAACGAAAGTTGTCAGGTTTGTCACCGCGAAAGCGAAGAGACCCTCCGGGCGAATGTATATTCGCGGCAGGAGAAGGTAAAAGAGGTCCGCGATTTGGCTGAAATTGAGATTGTAAGGGCACATGTGGAGGCAAAAGCGGCATGGGATGCCGGCGCCACCGATCATGAGATGGCCCCTGCGCTGAAACAAATCCGGGATGCCCAATGGTTTTGGGATTATGTTTCGGCCAGCCATGGGGCAGCTTTCCACTCTCCGGTAGAGGTTTCCCGCATTCTTGGAAATGCGGTCTATGCAGCAGGCGGGGCACGGGTTATCCTTGCCCGGATATTGGCGGCCCATGGTAAAAACCATCCGGTGCCCTATCCCGAAATATCAACAAAAGCGCTTGCCCAAAAATATATTGGTCTGGACATGTCCAAATTGACCCTGGAAAAAGCCGGATGGATAAAAACCGTACTTCCCGCATGGGATAAAATGGCAAAAGAACGGGAAATGAAAATGGTTCCCCCACTTCATAACAATTAACCGGGGCTCATCCTTCACAAGAAAAATGGAACTATTGACACCCTTACACTGGACCGATTACGAACTCATTGACACAGGAGGGGTTGAAAAGTTGGAACGGTTTGGGAAATTTATCCTGGCCCGGCCTGAACCTCAGGCTGTATGGGGCAAATCGCTTCCGGAAACCGAGTGGGGCAAATTGTGCCATGCCTGGTACAAACGTACCCGTGGCATTGACCCCAGGCGGGGTGAGAATATCGAAAAAGGGGAATGGGTAAGGAAAAAACCGATGCCCGATCAATGGAAAATCGGTTATTCCTATCGGGAGATGAACCTGCAATTTCGTTTGGGCCTGACTTCCTTTGGGCATATTGGCGTATTTCCCGAACAAGCTGTAAACTGGGATTTTATTTATGATTTTGTAAAACAGGGGGGCCGGGAAGGGATCGGATTCCCGGGTGATGATGCGGCAAAGGGAAATGACGGTCAGGGAAGGAAAGAGAAGGATAAAAATGTTTCACCGGTGGCGTTGCGGGTATTGAACCTTTTTGCTTATACCGGTGGTGCCTCATTGGCCGCAAAAGCGGCCGGTGCCGATGTGGTACACGTTGATTCGGTAAAACCGGTGGTAACCTGGGCCCGGGAAATGATGGAAATTTCGGGGTTTACCGGCATCCGCTGGGTAGTGGAAGATGCCTTGAAATTTGTTCGCCGGGAAGTGAACCGGGGGAACAAATATCATGGGATCGTCCTCGATCCCCCTGCCTATGGCCGCGGGCCGGATGGAGAAAAATGGATTTTACAGGATTCTATTAATGAAATGATTTCCCTGTGCCGGCAATTGCTGGCCCCCAACCCCTCTTTTTTCATACTGAGCCTCTATTCCATGGGTTTTTCTTCACTGATTTCCGAAAGTCTGTTGCATAGTCATTTTGGTAAAGTCCAGGGAACACAGGCCGGCGAATTGTTTGTCGCCGACCGGACAGGCAGAAAATTGCCATTGGGAACAGTAATCAGGTTTAAGCGGTGACCCGTTCAGGATATTTAAAATGGGTTCTAAACTGGTGGAAAAACCATAAGTACTTTTTGAAATCTTGCTACTTTTGTGGAAAACTTAATCGTCTCGTTTCATGGAAAAAATATTGGTTATCGGATGTTCCGGACAAATCGGTTCAGAACTCACCCTTGAATTGCGCAACAGATATGGGAACAACAATGTAATTGCTACGGATATCCGCCCCGCCCCGCCCGAAATTACGGGTACAGGCCCTTTTGAAATATTGGATGTTCTGGATGCATCCAAGTTGCAACTTATCCTTGAACATGAAAAGATAACACAGGTTTACCATCTGGCTGCCATTCTATCGGGAAACGCCGAAAAACGTCCTTTGGCCTCGTGGGATATCAATATGCGCAGTTTGATGAATGTGCTTGAATTGGCGCGGGAATTGAAATTAAAAAAAATATTCTGGCCAAGCTCCATCGCCGTTTTTGGACCGACCACCCCCAGGTTTGACACACCACAGTTTACCATCATGGAACCCAATACGGTTTACGGCATCAGCAAATTGGCCGGGGAGCGATGGATCGAATACTACTTCAATAAATATGGCGTTGATACCCGAAGCCTGAGGTACCCGGGGCTGATCAGTTACAAGACAGAAGCAGGCGGGGGAACGACCGATTATGCGGTGGAAATTTTTTATGAAGCCATTAAACATCAAAAGTATGAATGTTTTTTAGGCCCCGATACGGCGTTGCCCATGATGTTTATGCCAGATGCGATCAAAGCGACCATCGATGTCATGGAAGCGGATGAATCGAAACTTTCTTTGCGTTCGTCATACAATGTTGCAGGCATTTCGTTTACCCCCCAGATTCTTGCTATGGAGATAAAAAAGCACATCCCTGGTTTCGAAATCACCTACAACCCCGATTTTCGTCAGGCAATTGCCGACTCATGGCCTGCCCGCATCGACGACAGCGTTGCCCGGAAAGACTGGGGGCTAAATTATGAATACGATCTCGAAAAAATGACCGAAGTGATGCTCCGGGAGGTTGGGAGGAAAATGGGGTGAGTGGTGAGTGGTGATGGGTGAGGATGGCATCGGGTGGTTCCAGAGGGTTTTATGACGGTATGGTTTTCCTGCGAAAATACAGTGTTCACAGGGACTTTTTGGAAAAACCCAACGACATCACTTTTTTACAAGTGATTTTTTTCTGTTTTTTCACTTCTTTACAAGTGATTTTTTTGTATTTTCGTCGATAATATATCGACTATGGAAAAAATGTTTCAGATTTCATCTGAGAGATTGCGTATTACTCCAATGCAGTTTTTCCGGTATTTGAATGGTGAAATTGACTGGTCAAACAGACTTATCGGCATTTCAGGATCCCGCGGTGTTGGAAAAACAACGCTTATGCTGCAACACATTAAGCAGCATTTTCCGATGAGCAAGGATGTACTTTATGCAAGCCTTGATGATGTTTATTTTACACAAACACCATTGGTTTCTTTCGCCGGGGAGTTTTTTAAACAAGGGGGGACTCACCTTTTTCTTGATGAAGTTCATAAGTATCCAAACTGGTCCCAGGAAATAAAAAACATATACGATAACCTGGCTGGATTACAGGTTGTCTTCTCAGGTTCATCTGCCCTCGATATTCATAAAGGAGCTTATGATCTCAGCCGCAGGGCCATGGTCTATTCATTACCAGGTCTTTCTTTCCGTGAATTTCTTACGTTTAAACACAATACACCTTTTCAGCCAGTTCTTCTGGAGTCTCTTTTACAAGGAAATATACAGGATGTGTTGCCCATTCTTGATACCATCAGACCTATTAAATATTTCCCTGAATACCTGAAGTCTGGATATTATCCATACGCTGCAGAAGATGAACCAGGCTTTTTGTCCCGGTTGTCGAATACGATTAATCTTACTGTCGAAGTGGATATCCCGGCCGTGCACCATATAGATTTTTATTCTATTCAGAAAATCAGAAAACTTTTATCGATCATTGCCGATATTGTTCCATATAAACCAAATATTGAGAAATTAGCCAGACAAATTGGAACGACACGTGATTCGCTTTTAAAATACCTGTTTTATCTTGAAAAATCAGAGATTGTAAATTGGCTGACCCGAGACACATTCGGGATCAATTACCTGAACAAACCTGATAAGTTATATCTGCAAAACAGTAATCTGATGTTTGCTCTTTCCAGGCAAAAACCCAATACTGGTTCAATTCGTGAAACCTTCTTCCTAAATCAACTGAAAGTTAAACACAAAGCAAATTACACCGAGAAAGGTGATTTTCTTATTGATGACAAATATTATTTCGAGATTGGTGGGGCAGGAAAATCTTCAAGACAAATTCAAGAAATTTCAGATAGTTACCTTGTGGTTGATCATATTGAATATCCATACAAGAATAGAATTCCCTTATGGCTTTTTGGGTTTTTATATTGAATTATGATGGTCGATTCGTATAGTTAACCAGATGGATAATAAAAAAATCCACTCCTATGACCTCACCGGAACTGATCCTGGATATCCGCACCTTTTGCCGGGCGAACGCCGATCCGGCCATCGTACAGAAGTATTCCCGCTATTTCAAGGAGGGGTATGCCGGCTATGGCTTGCCTACCGGACTGTTTCGCGATAAAGTGAAAGAATTGCAGGCTTCGGGGGAACTCACCATGAAGACCATCCTGGAGGCTGCTCCTGATCTCATCTCGTCCCCAAATTATGAAGAACCATCCTTTGCCATGCAACTGCTCAAAGGGTTTTCCCGGCAATTTTCCAAAGAGACCTTTTATGCGATTGAGCACTGGTTCGCCATCGGGATCCGGAACTGGGCCCATACCGACGGGTTGTGCAGCGAACTTCTCACACCGATGTTTCTCAAAGGACTTTTCGCCATGGAAGATCTGTCCGGATGGAGGTTCTCTTCATATCCCTTCCAGAGAAGAGCTGTGCCGGTATGTCTGATCAAATCAGCGAAAAAATGCACCGATATCCTGCCATACCTGGCTTTTCTGGATCCGATGATGGCCGACAGGGAACGGGTGGTTCACCAGGGCCTGGGATGGTTCCTGCGGGAGGCCTGGAAAGTTCATCCCGCACCGGTTGAGAAATTCCTGCTGACATGGAATAACGCCGCCGCCCGGTTGATTTTTCAGTATGCTACGGAGAAAATGGCGAAAGAGGAGAGGGGGAGGTTCAGGCGAACAAGCGGACAGGCGGACAACAGATCGATGAATCCTGATTTTGTGTTGTCATAGATTTATTTTGTTACAAAATCACTCATACCGGTACATGCTCAAATCCTCAAATCTTCCAATCCCACCCTTCTGTTTCTCGTTTTCCATTATCTTCTTCGCAATTTCAATTTCGGCCCGCTGCTGCTCATTGACTGCGTCGTCTTGCAGCCAATGCTTTCGTGAAAACGAAGTCACTTTAAGATCTGTGGCGCATCATGCGACATCCGGTATAACCGCTATTTGACGGAGTAAATTACAATTTCGGGCCCATCGGTTTTGTAGAACATTTCACCTCCGGCACTGAAATGGGGGATGTTAAAGAACAGCAAATTTCCGTCATCAAGTCCACGGACGATCATCTTGTCGAGGTCGATGGATGCAAATTCCTTGAAGGTCATTTTCACCCCGTCCCCTTCTGTAAACACGGCATAATCCTGATAAAGGTCGTCGGCATTTATATATGCGGAGGCCTGATAAAAGGGAAAGGTCGGGGTTTTGACCGTTCCTTCGATTTTCATCGTTGACGGATTGATTTTTATGATCCCGTTTTCGCAATTGAGTATGATTTTTTCTTCTTTCGGAAAATAATACATCTTCCAGGCATCGCCAAGTTTTTCTTTGGCAACGGGGATACTATTTATAACATCGCCATTTTTCGGGTCGAGGATCATAAAATTTTTATCCGTGGCACAAAACAGTTTTCCATCAATATACTCGAGACCGGCAATGAAATCAAATTTGTCTTTCGCCTTTTTTTCAATGGATTCATTGCTCCAGATGATTTTTCCTGAGGCAGCATCGTATGCGATAATGCCGTATTTGTCTTTGTTGTTGTACTCATACCGCTCAATGTTCGGCCCTTTGTCTTGCGTTATGGAGGCACATTTTAATGCATCGCCGCCATGTCCCATGATAACCAGGCCATCGGTAACAATAAGGAAAGGGATTTTCTGCGCATCCGGAAATTTTTCCGAATCCCAGATTTTTGTTCCATTGTCGGCTTCATAACAAGATACCATGTTTTTTGCTTTGTTGACCACAAAGGTCTTTCCGTTAACGGTAACAGGATCGGGCGCCGGATAGGGTGTTGTGAGCATTTTTCGCAACCCCGACGATTTGGATTCGCTGGCAGAAAAATTCGCCTCCCATTTTATTTCGCCATTATCCGGGTTAAGCACTGTCAAACCAGTACCCGGTTTTGGGCTCGGGTTATGTTCAATGAACAAATTGCCGCCATCATAATGCATTTTTGCAAAATAGTCATGCTTGCTTACCCAGTCGAAGGCACAGTTTATATGATATTTTTTACTCCACATCAGCGCATCTGTTTTTGAATTGTAGCCTTTAAAGGTCATGTCAAACTGTGGCAATTGAATTCCTGTAAGAAAACTGAAGGCATCGTTGGTTTCGGTTATCATCAGGACATACATCTCTTTTTCAGGGATGTCGAGGATTTTGGCATGCTGCCGGTCGGCTAAGTATTTCTTTTTATTGAAGTAACTGTCATAATCGGTCACCTCTTTGCCATCGTTTACAGTTACACAGATTTCATCGTCCTTTCCGGTGATAATTTTCACCAGATCGTAATAGTTCATAATAAAACAGTCAAAATCTTTTGGTTTCCCGGTAAGCGTTATGGGTTTCGACCAAATGGTTTTTCCCGTATTGACATTAACCAGGTCAACGCTTTCTTTTGTTGGCAACAATACACCGTTTGTGCCTTCGTCGTAATAGTCGCTAAATCCAACAGACAATTCATAGCCTCCGAATGCTGAAACGTATTTATCGCTGCTCCAGAGCAGGTTTCCGGTTTTTCCATCGAGGAAGTATTTGGTGGCAACTCCTTTTTTCGTGTCTTCGTCATACACCAAAACTACATTTGCATTTTTGTTCCAGAACTGGTTCGAAAACTTTTTGTTCTTAAAATCCTTTTCGAAATTTTTCTGCCAAAGGATTTTTCCGGTAGTCCCGTCAAGCATGAGCATATCGGCTTTGGTGGAACAAAGAAAGAATTTAAAATCATTGGTGTGCACATAATATTTTTCTGAGGGGGTGAAAGGAAGCTTGATGTTCTGGAGTTCCCTGAATTCGGGACCACCGGCAAAGATCATTACAGGAATTGCCAGGAAAAGAAATAAGGTTGTAATCGTCCGGTGCTGTTTGATTTTGTTGGTTTTCATAACTTCAAATGGTTGGGTGGGATTGAACGGAAATTTGACGAGGCAAAATTCCGGAGAATAGGGAGGCGGGTCAATCCCCTTTTCGTGTGATTTTATCGTTGAAGCGGGCCGGAGGAAAAAGTGCAATATTTGGCTTGTCTGTGTCTTTAAAGCCAATCAATCCAACAAATTCACCACATTTCCGAATTGCGAAAACCTATTCGAATTTTTCCTTAGGGGCATGGACCAGTGAGTTTATGAATTTTTCAGTGTCGGAAATCGAAGATCAGGCAAACGGTTTCGTGATTTCCATTATCCTTTCACGCACATTGTCCGGAAATACCGTTTCCCGTTCCGGGTTATCCGTTCCACCCCGTGGATGTCGCTTTCGTAACCGGGAAAAACATTTTCGAAATCCTGGCGCAGCTTCAGGTAGGTGAAGATGGGCTTCGCCTTTTCGTTCATGATCTCGCCCCCCATCATGATGGGAATTCCCGGGGGATAGGGAACCACCATCACGGCCGGAATACGGCCCATCATATGATCGAGTTCCACGTACTCCACGTTCTTCTTCACTAGTTCATGGTAGGCATCGGCCGGTTTCATGGCCTGGTCGGGGATTATCTGAAAAGCCTCCTGCATCTTGTCGAGGATGTGATGGTCTTTGAACCACTGATGGATGGCGTTGGCATGCGTCTTCAAACCAACTTTGGCGTAGTGTTCGGGAAAGGCGGTTGCCATTTCGGGGAAGACTTCGGCCAGTGGGGCGTTGCGATCGTACATCCCCTTGAACTTGAACAGTTCGGCCAACAATGTCCCTTGTTTGCCACGGGTGGTTCCCAGCGAATGAAGCAACAGGAAAGAGTAGTAATCGGTTTTTTCGCAAACAATTCCTTTATCGATCAGGTAGTTGGTGACGATCGACGCCGGGATCCCTTCGTCGGCCATTCTGCCGTCGTCGTCTATCCCTGGCGTGGTGAAGGTCAACTTGATGGGATCGAGCATGGCGTAGTTGTCTTCGATATCGTGAAAGCCGTGCCAGGGGTTGTCCTTGCCCATTATCCATGCCGACTGGGCGCGTGCAAGCGTTTCAGCCGGCACATCCTCTATGTTTTCCCATTTCCCGTCAATCTTTACCTGATGGGGCTGCCACATCCCGAAGAACCAGTCGCGGGCATTTATTTTCTGTAGGTCCTTAAGAATGGTTACCATCTTTTTGCGCAGGTGGATGGCCTCGACAATCGTATCGTTCCAGATAATCTCGCCGTTATCGTCCATCATTTTGGTGGCCACGTCGAGCGACGCGATCATACTGTACTGCGGGGAGGTGGACCCATGCATCATGTACGATTCATTAAAAATATCAGGGTCAATCAAAGCGTGGCTGCCGTTGCGAATGTGCAACATGGAAGCCTGGGAAAATGCGGTGAGCAGCTTGTGGGTCGAGTGGGAAACAAAGATCGGCGGATGTTCCTGGTTGCGGTCGTCGTCGGCCATTCCGAAATGGTCTTTGTAAACCGGATGGAACCGGGCATAGGCATACCAGGCTTCGTCGAAGTGAAGATTTTCCACACTGCGGGCCAGCAGCTCCTTGATGCGGATTACGTTGTAACACACCCCATCGTAAGTGGAATTGGTAAGGGCCGACATCTTCGGGGTTTCCCCTTTCCGGTTGGCCGGGATCAGGGCTGAAGCCCCAATCTTTTCACGGATGGATTCCGGGGAGAATTCCGACAGCTTAACCGGACCGATGATGCCCCGTTTGTTTCGCCGCGGGATCATGTACAGTGGGATGGCTTCGGTGATCACCATGGCATAGTTCAGCGATTTGTGGCAGTTCCGGTCCACAAAGGCGATGTCGTCGCGTACCAGTTGGCTTCGCCAGATGATCTGGTTGACGTTGGAGGTGCCGTTCAGCACGTAATAGGTGTAATCGGCACCGAAAACCCGTGCGGAGTTCTTCTCGGCATCTCCGGTCACGCCGCTGTGGTCGAGCAGGGAACCCAACTCGGGAACGGAAATGGAGAGGTCGGAACGTAAGGTGTTTTCCCCGAAAAACTTGTGAAAAACTACGCCAGCCGGACTTCGCAGAAACCCCTCGCCCCCCATGTGACCCGGGGTGTGCCAGGCATACTTGTATTCCTGGGCATAGCGGACCATCTCCCCGAAAAAAGCGGGATAGATAGTAGCCGTATATCGTTCTAAGTGCATCACGATGCGACCGGCAAGGAATTCAATGCTGTCGGCGGTTTTCCAAAGGTATCCATCGATACAGCGCAACGCTTCAACCGGGATCTCTTCCGTTTCCAGCCGGCTGGCCAGGAGCAAAATTGGCAATTGTGCATGTCGTGCGCGAATTTTCACGATCAACTCATTGGCCGTGGTATGTTCATTGGAATCCTCTTCGGGGAGGTTCCAGTCGATTACCACAGCCCCGATGTCGGCCCGTGATCGCTTGATTTCCATCGCATCTTCATAGTTCAGGGAGCGAATAACACTGCAATCCTGCACCTCTTCCAGTTCTTCTACAAGTTCTGCCAGGCGGAAGCCTTCGTCAGAAGATTCATGAAATTGAGCGGATACAATAAGTACCGGCCATTGATGTCGGGTAATTTTCATAGGTAAGTGATTTTATTGTTCGTTGCTTTGTTTTTTCTGCACAAACCGGAGGCTATAAACGGCCATGATGATTAACACCAGGGCAATGACCATCCATAGTTCATCGATGTTGGCCGAGAAGAAGGCCGACAGGATAAAGAGGGAAGATATCCCCACGATGATCCAGGTGCTGGTTTTTTGGGTGCCCGTTTCCCGTTCCTTCTTCAGCAAGGCGATGCCCGACCAGAAATAGGGAAAAAGCAGCAGGAGAACAGATATGGTAACCGTGATATTGAATGCGGTGGCCACGTTGCTTCCCAGAAACATGAGGACAACCTGTAGGATGGTCATCAGGATGCCGTTGATCACAAGCCCTTTGCTGTTGATGCCGTGTTTATTGGTGAAGGAGTAAGCCTTGGGCAGAAAGCCGTTGTCGGCACTGGTTTTGGCCGCAGATGCCGAAGAAAGGTTCCATACTAAGAAACTGGCGATGCAGGCAATGGCCATAACCAGCGAGACGGCGTCGGCCACATAGACCGAACCGGTGATCTTCTGCATCGAGAGGGCGAAGGAAGCGGGAGCATCCTGGATCTCTTTGGCGGGGAACATCCCTTCGATCACGGTGGTGGATGCGATATAAATGACGGCAACAATGATGAACCCCACGATGGTGGCGATGGGCACGATCCGTTTCGGGTCGCGGATGTACATGTTGTTGTTGGCCACACTCTCTACCCCTACAAAGGCAAAGATCAGGATGGCAAATCCCGACATGATCGCTTTTCCGCTTCCATCACCGCTGACATTCCAGTTGCTTGTGAACTGTTCGGGATGAAAGTCGAACCATCCGGCGATGGCCGTAACAATAACCGACAAGAGCAACAGTGTCACGGTGATGGAGACGATTTTGGTTATGATCCCTGCCCCCCGGAGCGATAAAGCGATAAACACCCAAATCAACACGATGACAGTGACCCCTAAAACGATGGGGTGTTTCAACTGCGGCAGGAAGATCTCCAGGTAGCCGAGTCCGGCGATGAGAATCGAGACATTGGAAATCAGGTTCCCATACACATAAAAGAAACCGCTTTTGGCTCCCAGTATGGGATTGACATACGTGGCCAGGGCGGTCGGGCTGGGGTCGTCGAACTTTGATCCGGCCCTGACATACACCAGGGTCAGAAAAAGGGCACCGGTGGTCACGAGGATAAAAGAGACCAGCGTGATGGAGCCGGTAAAGGCCAATTGCTGGGGCAGGGCAATAACGCCGCTGCCAGCCAGACTGGAGACAATCAGGGAGACGGCACCGATCAGTCCCAATTTTTTCTTGTCGGTCATGAATTTAAGGTTTATGCATGAATATTAGATGAATGGTGATATCTAATTTGTCGAAGATGTAGGCGGAATTTGAACACTTTTGGTCAAATTTAAATATTATTATCGCATTTACAAAATCCTCAATTTTTTTATTCGATTCAATAGTAGGGATTCAGGTCCTACCCCTGCACCTATTAACGTTTAATTCATAAAATGTGGCGATCGATGGATTTCTGGTTCTTTCTATGGTTGTTCAACCTGCTTCAGCGAGAATAAATTCAATTTTCGTTTTTCTATTAATTTTTCTAAACCCATTTTGAATTTCACCTTTTTTTGCTTATATTTACCATTTACGGATCCCCCTCGGATACGACGTGTGGGCGTTGGCTGAATTGCTCGAAGCCCTACCCGGGATTTACCTGGCATGGCCGGTACCTCGCCCTGTACCACCACCGTTGCCACCAAGTTATCTTTCACAGCAGGGATACCTTAATCCTGCCACCAATAACCCTTCGGGGATTGATGCCCTGTGGGCCTGGACACAAACGGGGGGTACCGGTTCCGGGATTACCGTATGCGACCTGGAATACAGTTTGAATTACAACCATGCCGATATCTCCAGGGCCTTGGGTTCACAGATCAACCCAAATACCATTTCGGATCCGTTCAACAACAACGACCATGGGACGGCGGTCATCGGTCAGCTTGTTGCCGACAACAATGGCAGGAGTCCAACAGATGGTATTATCCGGTCCTTTGTGGAGCGGCCAATGTCAATACATCCGGGGCCTGGCAGACCATCGTCTGGACAGGAGGGACCTCACCGCTAAAATACAGCGACCTGGCCTTCGAAATCACTTCCTGGGTCGTGGATACATTATACCTGCAAAATGTAACGGTTTCCTCATCCCCGATATCAAAACTTCTTCCGGGTTGATTGCCTATCCGAACCCAACCAACGGGAAACTGACAGTCGTACTCCCGGAAACGAAGAAGCCCGGCAGTGCCCTTGTTGAAGTATGCGGGCTGTTTGGACAACCGCTGCTCCAACAACGGTTTGAACCGCTGGCGCCGGTTGAAATAGACCTGGCCTTGCAGCCACCCGGAATCTATATTCTGAAAGTAACCCGTGAAAACCAGGCCTTTGTAGTGAAAATTATCCGGCAATAGCCGTTTGGTCAAAAAAACGTGGAAACTACGGTCAAACCATAAATAAAAATTGGTGTTTTGATGCAGGATGATTCCGCTCTGAACTCCTTTTCCATAAAAGCAGGGTCTTGCAGACCGCCCAGTGCCTTATTTGTCAGTAGCTGGTTTTGTTGGCTTTTTGAACCTTATCATAATCGATTAAAGCCAATTTTATGCTTGAAATCACCAAATCGGTTTCATCCGTTTGAACAAAATGGCTTGCGTTTGAACAATAAAACAACTTTCCATATTTCAGTGGATATAAAAGTTCTAACCATCGTTTCATTTGGATGTTACTATTAATTCTCCACATTTTTTCCCTGTCATAAATGGTTGGTGGTTCAGAATCGGAAAAACCACCTGCCTTAATAAAATGTACAGGTACATCGGGCAATGGATTCCGGTCGCACTCTTCAAAATCTGTTTTCGTCAATTGCCTTGATATTTTCACTTCCTCTACATAATACCGTGGCATTTCTGTATAGAGTTTTTCAATAAAATTCTTGTACGGTTGCCCAAATAAAGAATCAATCTGGTGCCGGGTAAGTCCAATTTCCAGATAAGGCAGGTCTCCCATCCCCCCTTTTTTTGTAAAATCAATAGGGTCAATAAAAATAAGGCCTGCAATTTCATTGGGGTAGTATGAGGCAAAACTTCTGATATAGGCTCCGCCAAAAGAATGTGATACCAATAAATAAGGAGGTTTTAGTCCCTTCTCTAATAGCATTTCCCTCAAATTATTGACAATATGCTCAGTTGTTGGAGGCAGGCTGTCGTCTTCGGACTCACCAATCCTTGGACGGTTATAGGCAAAAACAGCATTTGTTTTTGAAACTTCGTCAATGATGGCTTTCCACCTGTTATAGGTGTCGGCCATTCCATTTTCAAATACGATTACGGGTTTATAAATTTGATTATTCTTCATGCCAGCTGTATAAACTTCAACCTTATGACCATTTAAAGTAATAAATTCTAAGTTGGCAAAAGCTTTGTCTTTATTTGCTTTAACTATGTCAATCAGGGGTTTCCAACGACCATCACTGTACAACGATTTTAAATCCGGGTCAGACTTTATATGTCCGTAATTGGTGTAATTCATTAATGTTGAAATGTAATTTAAATAAAAGAATGCACTATCCGCATTGTTTGCCAAAGCATAAGAACACGCGGCATTATAACGATGGTTCATGGTTGTTTTAGCATCCGGTGCATAAAAAGCATAAGAAAACGCAAGAGCAGAGTTCTTATAGTCTTTTACCTGATAAAGGGAGTCTGCTTTTCTGATAAGAACATCGTACTTCTGGAATTTTTTCTGAGCAAGTAAAGATGTTGTAGAAATCAAGAGGAAGAATAAAAAAGTTGTTTTTTTCATTTCTGACTATTTCGCTGTTATTCTTTATATTCGTTATTAATTTATTGATAATCAATTTATTGTTTTATAAACTTTCTCACTGTAATTTCTTTTTCCGACTCAATTTTTATCGTATAGGCCCCCTTTGTCAAAGTACTTACATTGATTTGATTTTTTGCCAAAGGGTTGTGATAAACCAATTTTCCTGTCACATCGTAAATTGACACCCTTGAATTTGATTGCAACTTGTTGATATTTAAAATATTATTTACAGGATTTGGAAAAACACGTATAACCGGGTTAGGGATTACAACTACAACCGAAGGGTTGAAATATTCGTAAGCGCCCATATCTATTCTTCTGTTTATAATTCTATCATTTCCATCCATGTCATAACCCGGGAGATGAAGACCGGTAGTATCTGGTGTCCCTACATCATGGTTTGCCCAATGTAGCTGCTATCCTGAGTTGTTAAAAAACAGGATGCAACAACGATGTTTTTACCATTGAAATTTATGTTCTCATAGTAAATGCCCGGGGCAACAAGAACGGTGTCATGCTCCAAAGCGTTGTTAATTCCCTGTTGGATAGAAGGCTGATCGGTTGGCACATGGATTGTTTCAGCACAGGAAATGGCAGGGAACAAACACCAGGTTAGCACTGGTAGGAATAAAATTATTGTTTCAAAAGAGAAAGCTGGTTTTTTATGGTGCATTTCTTCTGCGGCCCTACATTATGTTGCGACAAACGGTGGTAGTTTCAGTTTTCAGGTTGAAAGGATCAAAGCGAATTAAACGTATTCCTGTACCTGCATTTCTCCATTCAGCACCCGGAGCGCATTGGCCGACATGGCCTGGATTTCATTATCGCCGGCGTAAAGGAAAACAGGGGCAAATTTTTCGACATGGTCGATGATGTTTTTGACCACAAACTGGCTGTGCGCCAGTTCGCCCGTGATGAGGATGGCATCAACATCGGCTTTTAATACGGCAAACATCTCCCCGATGGATTTTGAAACCTGATAAGCCATTGCCCCCATGATCATTTGTGCATGGGCATCGCCTTCATGGATTCGGTATTCAATTTCGTTGATATCCATGGTGCCAAGGTGTGCATTGACCCCGGCACACTGGGTAATCAGGGACAACATTTCCTGGAGGGTCTTGGCCCCGCTGTAACACATTTTTACCACATCGCCCATAGGCAAGGTTCCGCTGCGGATCAGCCCAAAAGGGCCATCCCCTTCAAAACCCTGGTTTACATCGACCACCCGTCCCCGGCGATGGGCCCCTACTGTTGTCCCGTTTCCCATGTGGGCAACAATAAGGTTCATCTCTTCGTATCTCTTTTTGTGCGTTTCGGCATGCATCTTGGCGACCGCTTTTTGATTCAGCGCATGGAATATCGATTTGCGTTTTAGTGCCGGGGAACCGGTGATCCTGGCCCAATCCTGTAATTCGTCAACAACGGTTGGATCGGCAATCATGGCGCGGGCCCCGGATATTTCAGCTGCAATGGCATCGGCCAACAAGCCTCCGATATTGATGATATCATCGCCTACCGGACTTTGTCTCAAATCTCTTTTCAAAGGTTCATTGACTTCGTATATACCCGATTTTACAGGTTTAATCAATCCTCCCCGGGAAATCACAATACGGAGCTCGTCAAGCGAAAATTCGTTGCTTTTCAACTCTTTGATTACAATTTCTTTGCGATAGGGAACCTGGTCATAAATAGAACTGAAATGGGCCAGGTCCTGTGCCGAATGCTTCCGGCTGATCATGTAAAGAAGTTTATAATTCTGATAAACAGCAATTTGTGTTAGTAAATCCTTGGGATTAACAACTAAAATGTTAAAGGATGTCATAATCTAGGGTTTAAAATTGTTTCTTCTTTTTATAACCCTGCCTGCCGGATTGGGCAACCATCAGGGATTGGCACAAAGAGGTAACGCCTGGGCATTGCCATTGGCCAGTCAAAGATATTACATTTTTAATTGTTGTCCTGTTCAATTTCAATTGAGTCCGGTTTATATTTCCCGGAGAATTTTCATTACATCCACCGTTGAGTCCTGATTGTTGATCCGAACTTCAAACCCGCGTTTTTTAAATACGGCAATCATCGGTTTATTATCGGCGGTTGTTTGGGCGACAATTTTTTTCAAATTCCAACGGGAAGCAATTTCGAGGCAGAAGTCGGTGATGATATTTCCCAGTTCTTTTTGTTGCCAGGCATCGATGATCAGGATGGCATATTCAACGCTTTCATGGTCGGGATCGGCAATAAGGCGGCCGACTCCGATTAATTTTTTCTGGTTATTTTCGACAATTTCTGCAACAATGGCTATTTCGCGGTCATAATCAATGTAGCAATAGCGGGTGGCAACTTCATGGGATTCCCAATGAAAAAAGTAGCGGAACCGGTTGTAGAGGGATTCTTTTGAGCAGGATCCAAGCATTTCCAGCCACAAAGGTTCGTCTTCGGGTTTAATGGGGCGGAGCGTTACTTCGGTCCCATCCTGCAGGGATGTTTTTTTAACATATTTTTCAGGATACGGGTGCAGGGCAAGGTGGCTGTAAACCGGGACAGGGTTATCCAAAACGGTTTGATCGAGAACGATGCGGGCATCGAGGGCAATGGCCCCGGATGAAGACACCAGCAGCGGGTTGATATCAAGTTCGCTGATTTCAGGATAATCGGCTGCCAGGTACGACAGTCGGATCATGGTTTGCAGTAGGGCGTCAACATTTTTAGGTTGGCTTCCCCTGTATCCGCTGAGCAAGGGATAAATTTTAAGCGATTCGAGCATATGGCGTGCAAGGCGTTCGTTCAGCGGGGGAAACCCAAGGGCTTTGTCGCCAAGCAATTCGGCGGTTATTCCTCCCATGCCGACCATCATAATGGTGCCAAAAATGTTGTCTTTTTTAATTCCGAGGATAAGTTCCACGCCCTCTTTCACCGAAGCCATTTTTTGAATGGTAACGCCATCGATCCGTGCCGATGAAAGATATTTCCGGGCATCGGAAATAATTTTTCCGAAAGCCTGAAAAACCATTGTTTCATCGGTCAGGTTTAGTAAAACGCCCCCTGCGTCGGATTTGTGGGAGATATCGGGGGAGGCAATTTTCATGACTACCGGGAAACCGGTTTCGCGGGCAATTTGACCTGCTTTTTCGGCATTGGTGGCAAGATGGGGGCGGGTGGTTAATATTCCATACGATTCGAGGATGGATTTGGATATTTCTTCCGACAAGATGGGTCCTTTCCCGGCCACGGTTTTATTAAATTCTTCCCGGAGCGTGAGCCGGTCAAGTGAAAATTCGACCGGGATATCTTTGGGCGTTTCATAAAGGGTTTTCAGGTTCCGGTTATAGGTGACCAGTGTCATAAATGCGCCGATGGCCTGTTCCGGTGTTTGGAAAGAGGGAATTCCGTTTTCAACCAGGATATCGTCGGCTTCGTGCATGCTTTTTCCGCCGAGCCAGGCAGCCAGGATTGGTTTCCGGGTTCCGGGCACCAGGGCACTGATCTCTTTGGCCGTAGCGTTGGGGTTGGTCATCGCCTGAGGGGTAAGGATCACAAGAACGGCATCGACGCCCGGATCGTCCAATACAATCTGGGTTGCTTTGGCAATTCGTTTGGCGCGGGCATCGCCAAGAACATCGACCGGATTGCCATGCGACCAGTAAGGGGGCAGATGATCGTTAAGGCCGGCCAGCGTTTCAGGAGATAATTCTGCCAATGCCCCGTTTGAAGCGATCAGTGCATCGGTAGCCATCACGCCAGGGCCTCCTGCATTGGTAATGATCCCCAACCGGGACCCTTGCGGATATTTATTTCGTCCGATCAATTCTGCTACATTGAAAATATCGCCGATCTGAAAAACCCTGGCCAGCCCTGCGCGTTGAAATGCGGCGTCATAAACCGCATCTTCCGAAGCCATGGCCCCGGTATGTGAAGCAGCTACCAGCGCAGATTCGGGGAAACGGCCGGCTTTATAAACGATGATGGGTTTGGTCCGGGCAAAAGCGCGGGCCGCAGTCATAAATTTCCGGGGGTTCCCGATGGATTCGATATAGAGAAGGATGCATTTTGTGTTTTCATCTTCGCCGAAATAATCGATCAGGTCGTCAAATCCGACATCGATGCTGTTCCCGATGGAAACAAACTGGGAAAACCCGATTTTTCCTTCTATGGCCCAATCAAGTACCGAAGTACAAAGCGCCCCGGATTGGGAAATGAACGCAATGTGACCCGGATTGGGCATGGCAGAAGCAAAACTTGCATTGAGCTTTAACCTGGGAACAATAATTCCCAAACAGTTGGGACCGATCACCCGCATGTCGGGAAATTTTTTCCGTATGGTTTGAATTTTTATTTCCAGTTTTTTCCCCTCTTCGCCAATTTCTTTAAAACCGGCCGATAAAATAATCGCCCCCCGGATACCCGATTCCCCACATTCATGGATTATTGCCGGGACTTTTTCGGCAGGGGTGCAAATAATTGCAAGATCGGGAACTTTGGGGAGGCTCTTGATATCGGGAAAACAGGGGATTCCCATGACCGCTTCGTTCTCAGGGTTTACCGGGTACACCACGCCGCGAAAACCGCCACTTACCAGGTTGATCAGAACTTTTCCGCCCACGCTGTTGGGATTTGTCGTAACCCCGATCAGGGCGATCCGGTGTGGATTGAAAATGGAATTCAGTTTGTGAATGTTCATAATTAGGTAGCGAAATAGCGAGGTAGCGAGGTAGCGAAATAGCGAAATAGCGAAATTAGGGGTTGAAAAAAGGCAAAGTTAGTTGAAAATAATTTGATTACAATTCAGGAAGAGTGGTTTGTGATTTTTTTTGAAAACAGTTTTTTCAACACAAGATAATCGAGATAATAGAGCACCCTGATTGAAAAACTGTTGGTTTGCGGGGAGCTGATTGTTTTGGTGAGATCGTCCCAATAATTGTAATTTACCTGGTCGCCCTGGGTCAGGATGAGGTTTTTCCAAACAAAACTCAGTTCGCTCCCGGGCGAAAAATACCACACAAACTGAAGATCAACGGTAAAAGCATTGAAATTGATGTTGGCGTTTTCAGTATAATTCCCGGGATCAAGCGTCCCCTCGCGGTTTAGGGTATAATACTGAAGGTAATCTGCCTGGGACCAATAATGGCGGGCACGCAAGGTCAGCGATGTCTTGTTGCTGAATATGTACTTAGCGCTGAGAATGTTGTTGATTGTCTGAATATCGCGTCGGCCAAAATAAATGGCCGGGTCGCCGGTAGAATCAAAAAGGGTATTGACCCAACCGCAGTTGTTCATGTCTTTCTCAAAATCAATGCTAAGCGTAAAAGAAAGCCGGTCGCTGACCCGAAGCCGGGGTTCAATCCCAATGTAAAAGACAAAATTCCTGTTTTCGGGACTGTTTTTGAGCTCTATGGTATGGTAGTACCGGAACATTTTTCTGACATCGGTCCCCATTTGCCAGTCAAAACCATAATTCAGCGGCATCTTGTAAACCCATCCCCAGTTCCGGGGTTCATAATAATCGTTGAACCCCAACGGTTCCATTTCCAGGGCCAGGGTATTTACCCATTGGTTAATAAACCGGGTACTGTTGACGATCTGAAACTGGAGCGTTTTAAATTTATTGGGTTTATAGAGGGTATAATATTCGGTGGTAAAGGCATTGTAGGAGGTAAGGATAATGCCAACCGGTTCGCGAATGGTATAAGATAGTTCAAGGCTGTTGGAGATTTCATTGTTGTAAGGTAAAAAACCCATATCGTTGGGGTCGTAGGTGTCGCCTGTTTCCTCCCGGGTCAGGGAATACTGGAATTTCCCGCTGGGTTTTGAAACCGAAAGAAGGTACTGATGGCCGAAAACCGGTTCTTTCAGGTTTTGGTATTGTTGGCTGACATTAAGGCGCCCAAGGATGGAAAACGTGCTTCTTTTGTTGCACAGTTTAACTTCAGTCCCGGTAACATTGGCATTGTACCCCTGGTCGGGAATCCAGTAATTGGAGTTGATCAGGGTTATATATGAATTGTTTTTCAGGTTCTGATCAAAAACCACAACATTGTAATTGGTAAAAGGTTGTGTCATGACCTTCCGGGTATTGCCGGAAAGGGTATCTTCAAGAATCGCCCAGGTATTGGTTGTCATCCCGTTAAACAAACCAATGCCCAACCCTTTGGCATTTCTTCCTGAAATTTTCGTTGCATTGATGATCTTTGTCTCTTCGGGGTTTTTAGTTACGATCTCATTGTTTTTCGCACTGTCGTAAGGGGCAAAATAATTTCGTGGTTCACTTCCGACCCTGCGTGTGTAAAAAATCCCACATTTGTTGAACATTTCTGTCCCTTCGCTGAAAAACTGGCGTTTTTCGTCATATCTTACTTCAAAGGGGCTTAAGTTGAGTATCTGATCGTCCGATTGTACCTGTCCAAAGTCGGGGATCAACATCATATCGAGGGTATAACTGTCATTGAGGCCCAATTTCAGATCCAACCCTCCCCGTGCATAATAGGACCAGTTTTTAATGGCCGGGTCTTTTTCGATATATCCGGTGACGTAAGGCGAAAAAGAAAGGCGCAACGGGGCATCGATATTGTTCATTCCGGTGAGGGTCCCATAGAAACTGAAAATTTCCCGGGTTGCGTTATCGACAAAACTCCAGGTAGAATATTCCTGGTAACGATAGAGGTTTCGCCACATATTGATGCCCCACACCTGGTTGTCCATTTCCGCGAAACGAAGGGCCGAATAGGGGATCTTCACCTCTGCAACCCAGCCTGAATCGTTGACCCTTGTAGCGCTTTCCCAAACCGCGTCCCAGTTATAATCCTGCCCAACCGCTGAATATTTGCAATCGCCCTGGATGTTTTGCGGGCTTAGCTTAAATTCGTACATGTTCAGTTGGTCGTTATAGGGAAGAATGTCGAAAGAGATGTAATCGGTTGCTAATTGTTCAATCTGGTCGCGCCGGCCAAGTTCCAGACAAATGCTGTCGGGCTCCGGGTCGTACATGATGGCTCCGATGTAAAGGGCCATATCGTCGAAAGCAAAACGGATCTCGGTTTGAAAAGTGGGGGCAGTCCCGTTGCGTGGGGTATATTCTACAAATTGTCCGGCTACCGGTAAGGTTTTCCAAAAAGGCTCGTTCAGGAAACCATCAATTTTGGGTGGCATCACAATGCGCAACGCTTCAATTTTTTTTCTGACAAGCGCCGTCGAATCTAATTTTTCGTGGGAGGTTTGGGCTAAGATGGGGGTAGCGCAAATAGAGCAAACAAGCAAAACAGGAAGAAGGTTAACCTGTAAACAGCGTAGATTGGAATGCAGCCAGTGGTTCATCGTGTTCAAATGTAAAACATCGTTTGGCGATAATAAAAACTATTAGATTATCACAGCTTCCTGATCGGTATTTCAGGTTGTTTCCGCGATGAGGCTTCTCCATTGTCCTTAAACAAATTATTGGTGACAAGGAGAAAAAAACAAAATGTTCCGTTTTATTTTGGATAGGTTTCTGGATGAACCGCTTCCGGCGACCACATCTTTAAAAACGTTGCCACTTTGGTTGTGTCATATCCCCGGGCCTGACAATGTTCGAGGATCCCCGAATCCTGGATGTGGAGTTGTTTTCCGGTACCGTCAAGAATTACAAAAACGGGATAACCAAACCGATTGGGATAACCGAATTCACGAAACAGGGAATAATCTCTTTTTTTCTTGTCCTGCGAAACATTGAGGAGAATGTAAATATAGCCGGCCATGACCAGGGAATCGATGACCGGTGCCCCATAAACCATCTGATGAAACCGGATACACCAGGGGCACCAGTTTCCGCCAAACTGGGCCAATACGTGTTTGTTCTCCTTTTCTGCCCGTTGTATTGCATGGTTCAGATCGGCACGGAGATCCTGGTTTTCATTGTACGGTTTGTCCACAACCTGGCAAAAAGAGATGGGGGAGTAAAAGAGAAAAATCGCCAGGAGACAAATAAACAGGGATGAAAACAGAGGTCGCATAGAATGAAATTTGGGCCGGCAAGATAGAAAAAACTTTGTGACCAATTTGGATTTTGCGCCCGGAAAAGGTACTTTTACTTTGTATAAAATTCTAACCTATGGAATTAACGCCTCGATTAGGCATTGACCTCCGTTTTTTTCCATCTGAAAAAACCAATGGCAAATATCTTGTTTTAGATACCGAAACAACAGGGTTGATTACAAAACAGGCCTTCGCAGGCACTGGCCCCGACATATTGCCACGCATCATCCAGGTCGCCTGGCTGCTTTTTGATGGGGATGGGAACCAAATCAGCGCACAGGACCGCTATATATTTCAGGAAAAACCAATTCCAGCCGATTCCATTCGGATTCACGGGATCGACGATTCGTCGGTAAGGGAAAAAGGGGAGGCCCCCCTGGCCGTTTGGAATGATTTTATAAGGGATGTTGAAAACTGCACGTATGTGGTAGCGCACAACATCGATTTTGATATCCCGGTGATTGAAGGGGAATTAAAAAGATTAAACATCAACAATGTTTTTGCCGGAAAAAGGATGATCTGCACAATGAAACAGGGAAAAACATTTTGTAAAATTCCTGCAGCGGATGGAAACGGGTTCAGGTACCCCGATCTGGAGGAGTTATACAAGATCGCGTTTTATGGCAGGATAACGGACCAGCCCCTGACTGGCTTACACAATGCCTGTGTTGATGCTGCGTTAACCGCAAAAATCTTTTTCAAAATGGTTGAATTAAACAAAATTTCATTTTCCGATGCACCGGAAAAACCATTCAGCCTGCCCGATGTCCCGGATCCCGGCGGAGAGGTAAAAAGTAAATTTTTTATCAATATCATTCTTCCGACTTTGCTCACCATCGGATTGTTCCTGCTTACCATTTATTTAATCATCATCCCCAGGTTCAGAGAAAACATTATGCTTGGTAAAAGGGAGATGATCCGGGAAATAACCAATTCGGCGTTCAGCATCCTGCAAAAGTATGAAGAAGATACAAAATCCGGCATTATCACCGGCGAAGAAGCCCGGAAAGCCGCCATTTCAGGAATCAGGTACCTGCGGTATGGGGAAGAAAACAAGGATTATTTATGGATAACGGATTTGAACCCCGATATGATCATGCACCCATACCGGAACGACCTGGAAGGAAAAAGTTTAAAAGACTTTTCAGACCCGCATGGCAAAAAACTTTTTGTTGACATGGTGCGTGTTTCAAATGAAAAAGGAGAGGGGTATGTGGATTATATGTGGCAGTGGAAAGATGACCCGGGCCAAATTGTTCCCAAATTGTCCTATGTCAAACTATTTAAACCCTGGGGTTGGATTATCGGAACGGGTATTTATATTGAGGATGTCAATAAAGAAATTGGTTTGCTCACCCGGCGTTTGGTTTTTGTGACCCTGGCCATCTCCCTGATCATTGCCTTGCTGTTGACCTATATCACCCTTCAAAGCATGAAGATTGAAAAGAAACGCAAAAAGGCAGAATCGTTGTTGAAAATTTCAAAGGAAAAATACAAAACGCTGGTGGATGCTTCCAGTGAAGGGTTGATCATGGTCATCGACAATAAAATGATATTTTTTAACCAAAAAATACATGCGTTGACTGGCTACAGCGAGAATGAACTATTAAACCAGTCTTTTGCTTTTCTGCTTTGCAATACAAATGCCCCTGGGATCATAAATATATTTCAAAACCGGGATTTTCCCGATGGCCATTATGATTTGATATTGATCTCGAAATCGGGGGTGGCCATTGAAACCGTTGTTGTGGTTACTTCCATTCTGTTTTATGAAAAACAGGGGAAACTGATAACGGTAAAAGATACGACTCCCATGAAACATCCTCCGGGAGTGGCGGAAGATATCATAGGGGTGATGGAGTTGGCCGGCTTTGGGTTTATCCGGGTTGTACTCGATGAAAAAGGAAAATTTCTCTATGCGGGACAATCGATCGTAAAGATGCTCGGTTTTAATCATTTCCGGGAACTTTCAAAATATACCATTCTTGATTTTTTTTCAGATACCATAGAAAAGAAAAAATACAGAAAACAGTTGTTGACAGAGGGGAAGATACTATCGGCGCCCGTGCATGTAAAGCGAAAAGATGGGGCCATTATCACTGTTTCAGTCACGATGGTCACGGCCATCAATGATTCAAAACAGTGGATGGGCGATGGGATCATTGCCGATATCACACAACAGGTGAGGGAAAAAAAAGAGATGGGGGAGTTTGTTTCCCGTTTGGGGGCCCATGTGCACATTTTACATGCCCCAGTCAGGCCGCTTGTCCGTGAGGCCATCGATATTCCCATGGAAACCCCGATACTCCAGATTATTGGACGGATGAAAAGTCACCGCTCCAATGAAATTTTAGTGTCCAATGGAAACGGGGCAATCATCGGGATCATAACTTCGCGCGACTTAATGAACCGCGTGCTTTTGGCCGATCAAAATTTTCAAAAACCTGCCTGGGAAGTTATGACTGCCCCCTTGGTTTGCATGGATCCGGATGCAACCATTCAACGAACAGTTGACCAGATGGAAGAGTCGGGGATTTCATGCCTTGCTGTGAAAAACGAGGTGGGCGGAATATTGGGATTGGTGCATAAAAACGATATTTTTCAAGTGGTGGCAAACTCCTTTGCCTCGATTGAAACCCGCATTGACAAGGCACACACCACCGGTGAATTATCAGGTCTCTATGGGGAATTCCGGAAGCATGTTCATGTCATGGTCAACCAGGGCCTTCAACCCGTAATTATCGGCGAAAGCATTTCTTCCATTTCCGACAGGATTACCCGAAGGTTGATAACCCTTGCCCTTGATGAGCTGGGCGAACCTCCCGTGGAGTTTGCCTTCATCGCATTGGGCAGTGAGGGACGCATGGAACAAACCCTGGCAACCGACCAGGACAATGCCATTATTTTTAAAGATGTTGCCGATACAGATATTCAAACCGTTCAGGGTTGGTTTGACAGACTGGGCGAGTTTGTGTGTAATCGTTTGAATGTTATAGGATTTGCTTTCTGTAAAGGAAGGATCATGGCGAAGAACCCTCAATGGTGCAAGCCCCTGCAGACCTGGAAAAATTATTTTACTCAATGGATTTCCAATACCGAACCCAAAAACCTGCTGGACGTATCCATTTTTTTCGATCTGCGAACGGTATATGGGAGCACACTGCTTACCGATGAAGTGAGGCAACACATCAACCGGCGTTCTGATGGGAATGGCCCGTTTTTTTATAACCTGGCCGAAAATGTAATGTCGTTTAAACCAGCCATTGGGCTAACCGGTAATATTCACACGGAGAGAAAAGGGGAAAGGGACTATTTTAACCTGAAAAATGCAGTAACGCCATACATCATGTTTGCCAGGATTTATTCCATATTTCATAAAGTCAATTTGACCAATACGGCCGGGCGATTTCAGGCTTTGTTCGAAATGCAGGCAATTCCCCGGGAAACCTATCGGGAGATGATGTTTGGTTATAATTTTTTGATGCAATTGCGATACCGGTCACAGGTTGCCCTGGAGCTGGAGGCTGAATCGGTCAACAATACCATAGCCCTTCAGGATTTGACAGCGGTGGAAGAGGGGATCCTGAAAAAGATCCTGGGACAGTCGTCCGAATTTCAGAACAGACTGAACATTGATTTTAAAAGCGCTGTTTTTTAATCTGTATGTCCAATCAATTGGATTTTAATCGTTCCGGGGGAAAAAGTTTATCAATGATGGACCGGTCTTCGGGTTGCAACCCCATGAGCACATTAAAGTTATTGCGTGCGGTGAAATTGTCTTTCCAGAGTTTTATGGCTTCAATATAACTTTGCGCAGCCTCTTCTTGTCTGAACTGATGCCGTTGAATGATCCCCAGGTTTGTATAGCTGACAGATAAGCGTCGGGGCGTTTCAGTTTGTGCAAAAACAATGTCTTCGACCCGTTTATTTATAATCTTAGCGAGGTTTTTCCCTTGTAACCCGGGGTCATTTTGAGGGAAAAATGGGGTAATGTTGGTTTTTATCTGATTGTTGGTCAATTTCCCGGCAGAGTCAATCCAGTTTTTATATATTTGAATCCCTTTTTGCATATTTTCCTCTGCCAGACGGAGCAAGACGCCTTTTTCTTCAGCGGGGACGAGGCTGTCGTATAGCGCCATGGAAAGATAAACAGAACCCCGGTTATTAAACAGCAAACCGGGTTCAAAAGACACATTGTATCCGGCCGTACTTTCGTAAATACGGGCAACCGTATCCAATATGCGCAAGGCATCCTGATACCTGCGCTCTTTCATCAACCGGTCATATTCTACCAGTTTGAACCGGGCCCCGGTCACCCTGGGGTCTTCGGAGCTGTTTTTATCATTGTAATATAGCCAGGCAATCAAAAAGCCAATAATAGAAAGGCAAACCAGGATGATTAAAAGTATCCTGGTTTGCTTTGAAATTCTGAAGATGTTCCGGATTGTCATTTAGTTGTGCACCTTCTCAACCAGGAATTTCCTGATCTCAATGGGGGTGGGTTTGGTGAACAGCGATACGACAATATTGGTGATGATCGCCAGCGGGGCACCGATCCAGGCAAAATACCAGACATTGAGCCAGTATCCCACAAATTCCTGACCGGGCAATGCGCCCCCGCTTTTTTCAACAATAAAATAGGTAAGGGAAAAAAGTGAGATAAGAATACCGACGGTCATGCCCGCTGTTCCTCCTGCCCTGTTCGAACCGCTCCACCAGATGCCCAGGAGGAACAGCGGGAAAATGGTGCAGGCAGCCATGGAGAAAGCAACCGAAACCAATTGGGCGATCATGCCTAAGTTCATCAGCGCTACAACGGTAACAATAATTCCCATAAATACCAGGCCTGCCCTGGCAACATTCAGTTGCATTTTCGGCGAAGCTTTTGGATTGATGATCTTCACATAGATGTCGTGCGAAAAGGCAGAAGAACCGGCAACCAGGAGCCCCGAAATCGTGGAGAAAGCCGCAGATATCGCGCCGGAGGCAAGAAGCCCGACAATCAGTGGGTTCACATCCCCCAATTGGGCCGTATAAACCACAATGGCATCAGAAGCCAGGTACCCAACTTCAGGGTCTGAAGATAAAATCTTGCCGAATACTGAATAGATTGGGGCGCTCCAATACAGCAAACAGATGAAAAACAATCCCCAGACACAGGAAAGTCGAGCATCGCGAATGGTCGGTGTTACATAAAAACGCTGCAACACATGGGGAAGTCCGGCCGTTCCGACCATTAAGGAGAAACAAATGGCATACCACTGAAATGCGGTGCTCCCGGTCGACGGGTCCCAGGGCATGGCAAATTCAGGACTTGCCATCATGGCGACATTATGCCCGTAAGCATTGAGCAAGGCCACACCATTGGACAGGTTTGGCGCAGGGATCCCGGTTACAATATCCGATACAATCGTCCCGTATCCGAATTGCGGCAATAACCAAAAATAATCAAACTTGTAGGTAAGGATAAAAGTCGGGACAAGAAAGGCAATGATCAGGATGATATACTGAATCACCATGTTTTTTGTTGCCCCGATCATGCCGGAAAGCATTGTGTAAAGAATCACAACAGAACCGCCGATGATCACCGACCAGGTATAATTGATGCCAAGGATCCATTTGAACATGAGGCCAACGCCGCCAAACTGTCCGACACAATAGGCAAAAGAGATCAGGATGGTAAATACGGCCGCGGCGCCCCGTAAACCCTGTGAATAATAGCGGTCGCCGATAAAATCCGGGGCGGTGAACTTGCCGTATTTTCTGATCTGGCCAGCCATCAGGACCATCAGTAACACATAACCGCCGGTCCATCCTACAACATAAGCAAGCCCGTTATAACCAAAACCATACATCATGCCCGCCATGCCCAGAAATGAGGCTGCGCTCATCCAGTTTGATCCAATGGCCATACCGGAACTCACCACCGAGATTTTTCTTCCGGCAGCATAATAATCGGTGGTGTCTTTTGCCCGGTAAATAAATCCTACGGCAACAAAAGTTACCAGCATCGCAATCAGGATGATGGCCGGTCCTACTTTAAAACTCCCTTCCAACTGGGTCAAATTGGCTGCATTGACCAGTATTGGGAAGGACAAAATGCTAAAGGTCAAGAATATTTTTTTCATATTATCCTGGCTTTCAATATTATAAAATTAATTTTGTGTTGTCAGATATTTTTTGTCAAGCGCTTCGATCCGATAACTGTAGATCAAACACAACAGGACGAACAGAATCAGCAGCAGCTCCGCCGTATAAAAGTAGTGGAAGGGAAAGCCCAGAAATTTGGTATCGGTTAAAACCGATTGGTTATGGACTAAGTATAATTTCATTATTTGAGGCAATGCTTCCACATCCGCCGTTGTCAACCCGTGATCTTTTTCATTTAAACAATAGGGGAGCAGGGTGGCTTCCACGCTCGTTGGTTCAATCCCGATACGGGCATCAAGCATTTCGTTGATGGCCTTTTTGGTGTCGGAAAGGGTGGTTTGTAACTGAACATACGCATCATCGGTGGCGCTGTTAAGATTTTCCCTTGCATCGCGGAGGGTCAGGACGTATCCGGACAAAACGACCTTTTCGGAATCGCTGACCATTCCGTATGCCACAGTTGTGATCCCATTCCGGAGGATTTCTTTCTTTTCCTTTTTAACAGAAGATTTTCCGTAAACTGCAATGAGCGATTTAATGAAATCCTGGTTCTCAGCAACAGATGCATTTCCGGATTTAACCTTATCCCAAACAGACTCAAAGACGGTATAGGTTTTTTCGGGGGTCGGTTTCTGCAGGATCACCAGAAGCAACTGGAACCCAAAAACCGCGACGGCCCAAATCAATATCATGGTAACGATGATATTTCTGTTTCGCCTCCCATGTTCGTTAGTAGGTTTGAATAAATTAAAATGATACTCGTTGTCGTTTGTTTTCACGTTGAGGTCTCCTTTTCCATTGTTTAATAAATATATTGTGACGAGGGAAATATGATGAGCTGATAAAAGATTCACAACTTGGCCGGTCAAAAATAGAATTATTTCTCGGAAAAAAAAATATTGATTGTCCAATCTGAGCCGATTTACCGTAATTTTTATTAAAACATTCAATACATTTGAGCCCAAAAAATTCTATTCATTATGAAACAACTCCGGCATAAGGATCGATTGCTAAATCTCAGCCTCTTTTCAGGCAAATACATTTTCATTGCCCTCATCTTACTGTCATTTTTTTTCATCCCGGTGTTTGTCATGGCGGGAAATGGAGTTCCACCGTCGATAGGACATATCCGGGTCGAGTTCGTTTTATTTGCACTGACCCTGATTGGTGTTGCTGTTTTCCACGATAAAACTTTTTATGTGGCCATTATCGGGCTGTCGGTCATCCTGATATTTAAATTCATTTTCGATCCGGCATTTCACACCGGGGAACATTTTTTTGGGCAAACCAACCTGATCAACCAGGTCATTCACAAAGACATGCGACAGGGAGAATGGGGCATCCTGTTGAATTTGCTTGGGCTGTTGCTGGGTTTTGCCATTCTTTCCAAACTTTTCGAGGACTCGGGCGTTCCTGATTACCTGCCCAAATGGCTTCCCAATGACTGGAAAGGCCCGTTTGTGCTGTTAATTTTTATATTCATTCTTTCATCTTTCCTTGACAATATTGCCGCCGCGCTGATCGGTGGCGCCATTGCGTTGGTGGTATTTAACAAAAAAGTGCATCTGGGTTATATTGCAGCTATTGTGGCGGCAAGTAACGCAGGCGGATCGGGCAGCGTGGTGGGTGACACCACCACGACCATGATGTGGATTGACGGGGTTAGTCCGTTTAATGTTTTTCATGCATACATTGCCGCTGGGGCCGCACTCCTTATCTTTAGCTGGTACGCTGCAAAACAACAGGATAAATATCAGCCTATACAAAAGGATCCGCAGCCCGGCATTAAAATCCGCTATGGAAATTTAATCGTTGTCTTTGCAATGCTCGTGGGGGCCATCCTGTCAAATATATATTATGATATGCCTGCCCTGGGCGTTTGGGTTGCCATTCTGATTGGATCGCTTTTCGTCAAAACACCGTGGAAAGAAGCCTCCGCTTCGTTGAAAGGAACGATATTTCTGCTGTGCCTGGTAACCAGCGCCTCCCTGATGCCTGTCAATGACCTGCCGCCCGCTTCGTGGATGACTGCCTTTATCCTGGGATTCGTATCTGCTGTTTTCGATAATATTCCGCTGACCAAATTATGCCTTGAACAGGGCTGTTATGATTGGGGTATGCTCGCCTACTCAGTGGGATTCGGAGGTTCGATGATATGGTTTGGTTCATCGGCCGGCGTGGCCATCTGCAACCGGTTTCCAGAGGCCAGGCATGTTGGCTTATGGCTCAGAAAAGGCTGGCATATCTTGTTGGCCTATATAGTTGGGTTCTTTATTTTATACTTAATAAACGGCTGGGAACCCGCCGACACCAGGGATATAAAAGTCAAGGATTGTCCCTGTATCGATTGCCCGGATCAATCGCCTAAGGAAAAAACTTCAGCAATTTCACCAACCGACAGTGAAATAATGGGAATCCACCCTGTCTCGGTTAAATAAACAGGAAGGGTTTAACTTTAAATTTTCAGTATCAATCACAAATCAACAAACCGATGACCATGAGAAAATATCTTTATCTTTTTTGCTGCTTGCTGATGGTTCCATTCGTTTTTCAAGCTCAGACATCAGATCCTAAGCCGGCGTCACAGGAAATAAAAACCGTTGAAAAAGAGAAAAAAACGCCCTTGTTCGGGATAACCTTTTCGGGATTTGTAAAAACTGATTTTATCTTTGATTCACGACAAACAATAGCTTCCCGGGAAGGTCATTTCCTCTTGTTCCCGGAAAATGAAAAATTGGATGCCGACGGGTACGACATCCATGCAAAGGCCAACTTTAACATCCTTTCCATACAAACCCGTTTGGCTGGCTCCATTACCGGGCCCGATGCCCTGGGCGCCAAAACATCGGGGTATATTGAAGCAGAATTTTTTGGAAACATCAACCCCAACATCAACACGTTCAGGCTTCGTCACGCATGGATCAAGCTGTCGTGGTTAAAAGCGGAACTTTTGGCCGGACAGTGGTGGCACCCCATGTTTGTCCCCGAGTGTTCCCCTGCTACGGTGTCGTTTAATACTGGTGCCCCGTTTGTGGTTTTTTCGCGCAACCCACAGATTAAGTTTACCCGGTCGTTTGGAAAGTTGAAACTGGCGCTGACGTTTCTATCCCAGATAGATTTCACGAGCGATGGCCCGGATGGGCCCAGCCCGAAATATCTGAGAAACTCGGTCTTGCCCGAAAGCGACCTGCAGCTTCAGTTTGTCACCAGGAGCGAAAAGGGGGTAGAATTTATGATCGGGGCGGGGATCAACTATCAAATGCTTACGCCGCGATTATCCACTACGGTCACTTTAACCCCTGCCATGGATACCGTGGTCAATGGCAAGGTTGTACATACCGATGCCATTACGGCCACCTATAAAACCGGCACAAAATCATCTGCCATGGCCTATAATATTTATTCGAAGCTGGTACTGAAAAATGTGACGGTGAAAATAGGAGGGGAATACGGCGGCAACAACAATGCATATACCATGCTGGGTGGGTTTGCCGTTAAATCGGTGACCGATGTGTTAAAAAACCAGGTGGATTATGCCAATATCCGTTCTTTTGCCGCCTGGGCAGAGGCCCATACCAATTCTTTGCGCTGGCAACCGGGCTTGTTTGTCGCTTATGGAAAAAACCTGGGCGCGGGCGAAATCGTCACAGGCCCTTCGTATGTCAGGGGGGGCAATATTGATTATGCTTACCGGATTTCGCCCCGGTTGGCTTTCAATGTTAAAAAATTCAGGTTGGCCGGCGAAGTTGAATATACGGTTGCCGCTTATGGAAAAACAAATAACAAGGGGTTTGTTTACGACACCAAAGAAATCGGCAATCTGAGAATCCTGATCGGGGTTTTTTATTTCTTTTAATCCAATGTAAAATGGCAAAATGGTAAAATGGTAAAATGGCAAAATAGAGGTTACAAGCCCTGTTTTGCCATTTTACCATTTGTTTTTTACATCCCGTATCTATCAATTATCTCCTGCTTGCTTTTTCCAAGAATGTCATATTTCTTCCCAACTTTCCGGAATGCGTCCAATGCTTTTTCAAGATGGTGAATTTCGTGCCCGGCCGATATCTGGGTGCGGATGCGTGCCTGTCCCTGAGGGACAACCGGGAAGAAGAACCCGATGGCATAGATGCCTTCTTCATAAAGGTCGCGCGAAACATCCTGGGCCAGTTTTGCGTTGAAAAGCATGACCGGTACAATGGGCGTATCGCCCGCTTTGATAATCAGTCCGGCATCGGTCAATCCTTTGCGCCAGAAAGCGGTATTGGTCTCGAGTTTGTCGCGGCGGTCGGTGGAGGCTGAAAGGATTTCGAGCACCTTGATCACGCCCGCCACAACCGGTGGGGCAATGGTATTGGAGAAGAGGTAGGGGCGGGCTTTTTGGCGGCACATCTCCACAATCTCTTTCCGCCCGGAAACACATCCGCCAGAAGCGCCTCCCAAACCCTTACCGAAGGTTGTTGTGATGATGTCGATTTTGCCCATAACGCCATATTTTTCATGGGTGCCACGGCCAGTCTTTCCAATAAAACCGCTGGAGTGGGAGTCGTCAACAAAAAGCAATGCATCATATTTTTCGCACAGTTCCACCATTTTGTCCAGTTTTGCCGTATCGCCGTCCATGGAAAAAACGCCATCGGTAATTACGCATTTCAGGCGTTTGTCGTTGTGCAACTGTAGTTTTTCCTCTAAGTGTTCCATGTCGGAATGCTTGAACGTGTCGTGCATGGCGCTGCACAATCGGATACCGTCAATGATGGATGCATGTACCAAACGGTCGGAGATCATCACATCGTCTTTGGTCAGTATGGCTTCGAACACCCCGGCATTGGCATCCATGCAGGAGGGGAAAAGAATGGTATCTTCTGTTCCAAGAAATTTTGTGACCATCTGTTCAAGGGTCCGGTGAATGTCCTGTGTGCCACAGATAAAACGTACGGACGACATTCCGTAACCATGTGAGTCGAGCCCTTCATGGGCTGCTTTCACAACTTCGGGATGGCTCGACATGCCAAGATAGTTGTTGGCGCATATATTGATTACTTTTTTTAAAGAAGCCCCGGTTGGAAATTCCACTTCAATATCGGCAGCCTGGGAAGAGTGGATGAAGCGTTCTTGTTTGAACAATCCGGCATCTTTTAGCCCTGTAATAATTTCGGAATAAATTCCTCGGGTTTTTTCGGTAAAAGCCATGGTTTCCTCCTTTATTTCACATATTCGTTGACAAGGTTACAAATCTTATTGACCGAATCAAAAGCTTCGGGAGTTGCTTTATCGTCGGGGATGGAGATATTGTATTTGTTCTCCAGGAACCGTTTCAGGGATACCATTGAAAAGCTGTCAACAATTCCGCCTGAAATGAGCGGGGTGTCGAAGGTCAATTCGGTGTCATCTTCAACATATTCTTTTATTACGTAAGCTTTGATGATTTCTTTCATTTCGTCCATGGTTTGTTTCTCCTATATTTAAGGTTGTTAATTATTTCATATTAATCATTTTCCAACGTACTTGTATCTCCGATCTCTTCGCCCCATTCTTTGGCATGAAGTATGCGGCGCATGATTTTTCCGCTCCGGGTTTTTGGAAGGCTGTCAATAAATTCGATCTCCTGGGGCATGGCTAAGGGCGATAATTTTTTACGGACAAAATTCATTATGTCAAGGTCGAGGTCTTTGCTGGCCGTAAATCCCGGTTTTAGTGTTACAAATGCTTTTACAACTTCCATGTTGACGAAATCGGGTTTGGCCACAACCGCCGATTCGGCTACAGCGGGATGTTCGAGCAATGCCGACTCCACTTCAAACGGGCTGACCAGGTGGCCTCCGGTATTGATAACGTCATCGTCGCGGCCAACAAACCAGAAATAGCCTTCGTTGTCGATGGAAGAGCGGTCGCCGGGGAGGTACCAGCCATTTTGGAATTTTTTCCGATAGGTTTCTTCATTGTTCCAATAGGTGCGCATCATGGCCGGCCATCCGGGCTTGATGGCAATCAACCCGATTTTTCCCTTTTCAAGAATGGGTTCAAAGGTTTCGGGGTGAATCACGGTAGCGGTTATTCCCGGAAAGGGCTTGCCCATGGAACCAGGTTTGATTTTCATTCCCGGGTAATTGGAAATCATGATCGAACCGGTTTCGGTTTGCCAATACGTGTCGAGGAAAGGTTTTCCAAAAACGCGTTCGCTCCAGATAACCGCTTCCGGGTTTAAGGGTTCCCCGACAGATGCCAGATGGCGAAGCGAGGACAAATCATATTTTTTTATTGCCTCTTCTCCTGCTTTCATTAGGGAACGGATGGCCGTAGGGGCAGAATACCACATTGAAATCCGGTGTTTTTCGATAAACCGGTACCAATTGTCGGCCGAAAAGCCGGCATCGAGCACACACTGGGTAACGCCATTGCTGAAAGCCCCGATTATCCCGTACGATGTTCCGGTAACCCAGCCAGGATCGGCGGTACACCAATATATATCATCGTCGCGCAGATCGAGTACCCATTTGGATGTAAGGTACTGTGAGATCAGCGAATAATGAACATGTTTAACGCCTTTGGGCTGGCCGGTAGTCCCCGAAGTATAATGCAATACAGAAGGCGATTCGGCAGTGGTGGGATGGAAGTCGAACGTTTCAATTTTTTCTGCTTTTGCCATATCGAAAGCCACTTCCCGGTCGGCCAATGGTTTTTCGGGATCGGCATCAACGATGATAATATGCTTCATATACGGCATCTTGTTGATGATTTTCCTGACTTTGGGCAAGTGTTTTTTTTGGGTGATGATGGCGGTGGTCTGTGCATTATCGAGACGGATAAACAACGAATCGTCGCCAAAAGCCGAAAACAAAGGTTGGGCAATGGCGCCCATTTTTAAAATACCGAGAAAACCAATATAAAGTTCAGGGATTTTATCCATAAAGAGACAAACGCGGTCTTCGGGTTTTATTCCCAGATTTTGGAGAAACCGGGCAATGGTGTTGCTGTTCAACCGGATATCGTTATAGGTATATCGTTTTTCCACTCCGGTTGAACCCTCCCAGATCAAACCTGGTTTATTGGCTTTGCCCATCAGGCAGATGCGGTCGGAACAATACCATCCGATGTTGATGATGTTGCCGGGAAGGTAATCCAGCTCCTTTTCAGCAATATTCCAGTCAAAATTTTTTATACGTTCGTCGTATGATCCGATATTCAACATAAACAAGGATTTAAATATGAATAAATGAGAAGTTGTTAAAAAAGGATTTATAAAACCTAAAATTTGCACATTGAACCCTGAACCGCAATAAAACCGGAGTGGGGGCCGACGCTTTCAGGATTAGGTCAGGCATGGGAATTTGTTGTTTCGGTTTCGATAATTACAATGGCAGTGGCCATCTCTTTTAAGTGCGATAAAGATACGTGAATTTTTGAAATGGCCAATTTTTCAGACCACTCTTTTGCTTTTTCAAAAACCCGGATAAGCGGTTTCCCCAATTCATCATGGTAAATTTCGATATCGGAAAACCGGATCCCATAACGCCAGCCTGTGCCGATGGCCTTTAACATCGCCTCTTTGGCCGAAAAGCGGGCGGCATAATGCTGGAATTTGTTTTTTTTTGATTCGCAGTATTCAATTTCAACCGCTGTGAAGATTTTTTCCCTGAAACCAATGTCGCGCTCCATTACGTTCTGGATACGCGTTACCTCAATAATGTCTGTTCCGATGCCGTAGATCATGGTACTAAAAAATTGAAAGATGCAAAACTATAATAAACAGAACAAGAAAATTTTCTTGTTGAAAATTTTCTTATTAATTGTGTGACTTTTTCATCAAAAAGTGGATTAAACAGAAAATACAATGTAAAAAACATTTCCAAAATCTGTAATAAAAGAAAGCATGCAGCCATGAAAAACCAGAAAAATTTATCCGCAATCCCCGAAGAAACAATTATCAGTAAAATTTACCAGATCAGGGGACAGAAAGTGATGATAGACCGTGATCTGGCGGAACTTTATGGATTAGCAACGAAAGCGTTGAAGCAAGCTGTCAAGCGCAAAATTGAAAGGTTTCCGGAAGATTTTATGTTTGTAATGACGGATGATGAGTTTCAGAATTGGAGGTCACAATTTGTGACCTCCAATTCTGAAAGGATGGGTTTGCGATATTCTCCATTTTGTTTCACTGAGCAAGGGGTTACAATGCTTTCATGTGTTTTAAACAGCAAAAAAGCAATTGAAACAAATATCCGGATTATCAGGGTATTTACAAAAATGCGGGAGATGCTCTTAACGCATCAAGATATTGGCTGAATCTTATTTTGATGTGCTGAAATAATGCTGACCGTTACCGGAAGATTAAAAACAATCATTCCGGCAGGAGGTTATATCGCCCCGAGTCTTTTTCCGACTTTCCTGAACTTGTCCAATGCAAAACCGATTTGTTCCATAGAGTGGGCGGCACTTATCTGAACGCGGATGCGCGATTTGCCCCTGGGGACGACCGGATAATAGAAGCCTATGACATAAACGCCCTCTTCTAAAAGTTCATTGGCAAATTTCTGCGATAATTTTGCATCGTCGGGAAGGTGGCCGAACAGGACCGGAACAATGGGATGGATGCCGGGAACTATGCGGAACCCAAAATCTTCCATCCCTTTTCTGAAAAGTTGTGTGTTTTCGAACAATTTGTCCCTGAGGGCCGTTGTTTCCGAGAGCATTTTCAATACTTCGAGGGTAGCGCCTGTTATGGCGGGGGTCAGCGTATTGGAAAACAGGTATGGCCGGGAACGCTGGCGAAGGATTTCGATGATCTCTTTTCTTCCGGAGATACACCCTCCGGAGGCGCCCCCCAGGGCCTTGCCAAAAGTGGTTGAAATGATATCGACGCGGCCCTGCGCATTACAATATTCAATGGTCCCACGGCCTGTTTTCCCGACAAAGCCGGTTGCATGTGAATCGTCCACCATCACCAGGGCATCATATTTATCGGCCAGGTCGCAGATTTTATCAACCTGTGCAATGATGCCATCCATGGAAAAAACGCCATCGGTAACAATCAATTTGTAACGGGCTTCGGATGCATCCTGCAGAACGTCCTCCAGGTCTTCCATGTTGTTGTTTTTGTACCGGAAACGCTGGGCTTTGCTAAGCCGAACACCGTCAATGATGGAAGCATGGTTTAATTCGTCGGAGATAATGGCATCCTTTTCCCCCAGCAAGGGTTCGAAAACGCCCCCGTTGGCATCGAAAGCAGATGAATAAAGAATGGTGTCTTCCGTGCCAAGAAAGGTACTTAAACCGGCTTCGAGCTCTTTATGGATTTTCTGGGTACCACAGATAAAACGTACCGACGACATGCCATATCCGTAGCGGAAAAACGTATAATTTGCACCCGCCATTACCCTCGGGTCGTTGGATAGCCCCAGATAATTGTTGGCACAAAAATTCAGGACTTTATGCCCCTGGTCGGTCTGGATTTCTACCCCCTGGGGCGTTGTGATAATCCGTTCGGTTTTATAAAGCCCGTCTTCGTGTATGCCTTCGATCTGTTTTTGAAGGTCCTGCTTAATTTTTCCGTACATGGCCCGTCGTTTTTAAATGTTTTTATAAAGGATGCCAAAATTAAGAAAAAATCGGTATTTTTGGGTTTATTGCCAAAAGCCAATATGAAACAAAGCCCCCTGTTTTTCCCCCTTCTTTTCTTTTTTATTGTTGTGGTTCTATTGGCCCCTGCCTGTACGAAAAAAACGCCATCGCCCGATTATCCCCAATTGCTCGGGGCATGGGAGGGGATGACTTCCCAGGACAAACAAATACAATTTTCAATCAGTAACACGGATGAAATTCTGTATGTTACCTATTACAAAATCATGGTTTCTTTTTCAACCGGAGGACCGCAAACCCTTAACCGGCACATTTCGACAGGAATTGTGGCGCTGAACGATAAAAACTTCAGGATATCCCTTGGCAATGGGACTTACGGGGAGGCTTATCTGGATTGCTATTTTAACCTGGTCACGATGGCACTGACTGGTTCTTTTCGCATCTATAACCCGACATCCCCTAACGACTATATTACAGGGTTTTATACTGCCGGAAAAACAAAATGACCCATGCGCGTTAATAGAAAAATGATTTCCTGATGGCATCTTTGCATACAAACTTGACCATGTATTCCCAAATATTTTTATAACCTATGGAAAATTTTACGGTTTACAACCCCACCACCCTTCATTTCGGGAAAAACATCCTGAATTCCCTCGTCCCCACATTGGAGGAATATGGGAAAAAAGTCTTTCTGGTTTATGGCCAGGGTTCGATAAAAACAAGCGGCCTGTACGATCAGGTTATGGGTTATTTAAAAAGGGCCGGAATGGAAGTTGTTGAATATGGTGGAATTAAGTCCAATCCGGTGATCGAAGATGTGGATGCCGCTGCTGCCATCGGACGGAAACATGAAGTGGATGTCATCCTGGCTGTGGGTGGCGGAAGCGTGATCGACTCCTCGAAGATCATTTCCATTACCATCCCGGTTCACCATTCCGGTTGGGATTTTTTCACCGGGAAAGCAAAGGCCATCAGGGCCGTCCCCATCGTGACAATCCTTACGCTTGCTGCGACCGGGACAGAAATGAACCCCTATGCCGTGGTCTCCAACCATCGTTTAAAAAACAAGGCAGTGTATGGTTCACCGCTCACTTTTCCCCGCCATTCGTTTCTCGATCCTGCCCTGACACTGACAGTCCCCCGCGATTATACCGCATACGGCGTGGCCGATCTGATAGCCCATTGTTTGGAAGCCTGGTTTGGGGTTGGTGAAACCACGCTGACCGACCGGTTCGTTATTGCAATCATCAAAGAAGCGATGGAATACGGGCCCAAATTGCTGAAGGACCTGCAGAACTATGAATACCGCGAAAAAATAATGTTTGCCGCTACCATGGCTTTGAATGGCATGACCATGTACGGACGTTCTGAGGGCGACTGGGGCGTACACAATGCCGGTCATGTCCTTTCGCTGCTTTACGACGTTCCCCATGGTGCCTCGCTGACCATTGTTTACCCGGCATGGATGAAATTGTTCAAAGAACCGCTTTCGGACCGGATAGCCGAACTGGGGACAAATCTTTTCGGAATTCCTTTATCGGCCGATGAAACCATCGAACGGACCGAAGCATTCTTCTGTTCCCTCGGTTGCCCTACCCGCCTTTCGAACCTGAAAATACCCGGAGAGTTGGCCCGCCCCATTTTTGAAGCCATGGCACTCAACAAGGTAACCGGCGAAAACATGAAAATGAAGGAGGAAGATTATACAACGTTGATCGAACTTTTTTCCTGATGTTTTTTCTTTTTTGCCTTGTCAGCACAGTTCCTTTCATTGACTCCATTACCTTATTTGCCAGTGCTGGCCATAAACAACAACCGAAAACCAAATGGTTTCAGTATCTTTGTCCCAATTCATTTCCAATGAGAGAAGTCACTTATATCTCCATCGGGGACCTTTCCGAGATGGCGGCAAACATGTATGGAAGTTTTGTTAAGGCAGCCGTCGATCTGGAAAACGGAATTCTGGTCGTGGATGCAGAACTGCATGCCGACGAAGAACAATATTTGTTGGAAAGAGGATCGGAACAGCAACACCTTTGGGGGATCAACATCTATCCGCAACAGGCCGGGACTGATAAATTTATTGAATTCGATTCGATGATAAACATCCGGCCCCGGCAACACAATATGTCGCGGGGAGTAGAAAACCCGGAGATCAGGGAACAAATCATAGCACTGGTACTAAAAAAAGTTCAGATATAAGTGTATTTCATGAAAGCATCAACCCCGCCTCCTTATATCATGAACCGGGAACGATGGAACCGAATGCCGATCTTCGAACAGCTTGGGAACATCGGCAGTGAGGTAGGACGGACCCTGAAATTAAAACGCCAGGGCGAAGATTTTGAGCCTGCCCTCATCCGCGCATTGGACCTGTTTGATGCAACGATTGAAGGGCTGGTGGCTGTTAAATCACACAGGGCCAAAGAAGTCCTCCGGGCCAAAGAACAATTCCTGATGGCCGTATATGATCGTGAAGATCCTTCGATTGAGGATTACTTCATGCAATTTGCCATAGCGGCAAGAAACAGCAGGTAATTGCATTCCAACGTCAATCGTTTTTGGTTTTGCGATCTTTAGTTCGTTAAAGTTGTGGGGTTCCCGATTGCCCTGAGGTTTAACTTGCGCAGCATGGGGGCAAACCGGGAAGTAACTGCCACCACCAACAACGTCATCGACCCGCCGAAAATGACCGAAGGGACCAATCCCATCAGCTTCGCCGCAATACCCGATTCAAACGAACCGATTTCGTTCGAGGAACCAATGAAAATGCTGTTTACCGAAGCTACCCGGCCCCGCATTTCGTCGGGGGTGATGAGTTGCATGGCCGTGCTCCTGATAATCACGCTGATATTGTCAAACAGCCCGCTACAAAAAAGTAAACATAGGGATAAATAAAAATTCCGGGAAAGGGCAAAACAAATAATGCTTAAACCAAATCCCGCCACCCCGATCATCAGGTACCTGCCGGCATGTACCATCGGGGGACGGTGTGCCATTACCAGCGACATCATTACCGCGCCCACCATAGGCGCTGCCCGTAGAAACCCCAGTCCCTGAGGGCCTACAAATAAAACCTCTGCGGCAAAAATGGGCAACATGGCAATGGCCCCGCCAAACAGAACCGCAAACATGTCCAGCGACATGGTTCCCAACAGAACCTGGTTTTTAAAAACAAATTTTATTCCCGAGGAGAGCCTTTGTAACAAGGTCTCCCCTTCGACAGAGGCGGGTGTCGGACGGTTTTTTACAAAACCCAGCAATGCCAGGGATACCAGTAAAAAGAAAAGAACGCCTAAATAGGCAACCCGTACTCCGAAAAAACCATAAACCAACCCGCCGATGGCGGGACCGGTTATGGCACCAATATGCCAGGTGGTGCTGTTCCAGGTCGAAGAATTGGTATATAGATTACGGGGCACCAGTTGTGCCATCAGGGCGATGATCGAAGGATAGAGAAAAGCCCTGGAAATTCCGGAGATGACAACCACACCGTATATTGGCAGAACGCCTATTCTGGTAAGGATTCCAGGTTGTTTTAACGAAAACAGGAACAAAAGGGCCGTTCCTGATAGAAACAGTAAGGTAAAGAGGACAATGATCCGTTTGCGGTTATATCGGTCGGCTGCATGTCCGGCAAAAAGAGCGGTAGCGATGTTGGGAACGGCTTCGGCAAGGCCCACAAACCCCAATGCCAGCGGATCGCGGGTCAATTCATAAACCTGCCATCCCACAATGATGTTTTGCATCTGGAAGGCAAGGGTCGTGAAAAAACGGAAAGTGAGGAAAAAACGAAAATCGCGTACCCGCAGAACCGCATACGCATCGTGTTTTTCTTCCAATTTATTCTTCGTCTTTTTCCTGTTCTTCGTATGCTTTGAGCAGTTTGTCCTGGATATCGGCCGGAACTTGAGCATATTCGGCGAATTTCATCCCATAGGTGGCGCGCCCGCTGGTAAGCGAACTTAATGCCGTGGAGTACCGGTTCAATTCGGCAAGGGGTACTTTGGCAAGGATTTTCTGGTAATTGCCTTCGCTGTCCATGCCCATAATCACGGCCCGGCGGCCCTGGAGGTCGGTCATCACTTCGCCCATTTTATCTTCGGGGACCATAACTTCCACATCGTAGATGGGTTCCAGGATTTTTGGCCCTGCATTTTTAAAAGCCTCTTTAAAAGCATTCCGGCCGGCGAGCTTGAAAGAAATTTCGTTGGAGTCAACCGGGTGCATCTTGCCATCATAAACGTTGAACACAATATCGCGGGCATAAGAACCGGTCAAAGGCCCCTCTTCCATTTTTTCCATTACCCCTTTGAGGATGGCCGGCATAAAACGGGCATCAATGGCACCCCCTACGATACAGTTGTTCATCTGGAGTTTCCCACCCCATTCCAGGTCGATGACGTCGCGCCCGCGGATCGGGAATTCGTTTTGATCGGCCATCCCTTCGCGCCAGGGTTGGATCATCATGTGCACTTCGCCAAACTGCCCCGACCCGCCCGATTGCTTTTTGTGACGGTACATCGATTTGGCAGGTTTGGTAATGGTTTCACGATAGGGGATCCGTGGGGCATAATATTCAATGGGGATTTTTTCGAGGGTTTCAACATGCCATTTGGCAAGGTTTAAGTGAAGTTCGCCCTGCCCCTGAAGGATCATTTGCTTCAGTTCCCGGGAATAACCCATCACAAGGGTCGGGTCCATTTTTGCCAACTCGTTCAGGATACTGCTGATCTTTTCATCATCGGCCGTGTTTTTTGCCTTAACGGCAGTACGGAATTTAGGGTCGGGAAATACCGTGGGCTCAATTACATCATCTGCGTTTTTTGGCAAATTCAACGTATTGTTGGTGTAGGAATTTTTCAGTTTGATGGTGGCCCCGATATCCCCGGCGACCATCTTTTCCACTTTTTCACGGTTCTTGCCATTAATTACGAAAATTTGTGAAATCCTTTCTTTCGACTGTCGAACCGGGTTTACCATATCCAACGCTTCGGTAATTTCGCCGGCATACACCTTGAAATAGGAAATTTCGCCTAAATGTTGCTCAATGGAGGTTTTAAAAATAAATGCCGAAGCTGGGTCGGTTGCCTTACAGGTCAACACTTTCCCATCTTTGGTTTTGACACCCGTCATCTCATTGGGAGCAGGAACGCTGCCGGCAATAAATTCAAGAAGCCTGGCCGCCCCCATATTCTGTTTGGCACATACGCACATAACCGGAAAAATGGTCCGGCTGATCAGTCCGGTTTTCAATGCCGACTGCATCTGTTCTTCTGTTAATGTCCCCTTATCGAAAAAGATCTCCATCAGCGATTCATCTTTGGAGGCAAGTTCTTCAACCAGCGCCGAAAACAACTCTTCCGCCCTGGCTTTTTCACCATCGGGAATTGGGGTTATTTCAGGATTTCCGCCCCCCTGGGGAAATTTGAACATTTTCATCTTCAGCAAGTCGATGATGGTGTTAAAACCGGTCCCGGCATTTACCGGATATTGCATCAGGACAACATTTTTTCCGAATTGCTGTTTCATTTGCCTGAGGGTTTCATCGAAATTGGCATGCTCCAGGTCCAGATGGTTGATGGCGAAAATAACCGGTTTGACTGCCTTATTGGCATATCTCCAGGTAATTTCGGTACCGACTTCGACTCCGTTTTGAGCATTGACCACCATCACGGCAGTGTCGGCAACCCTCAGGGCAGAAATCACCTCCCCGCAGAAATCATCGAACCCCGGAGTGTCTATGATGTTGATTTTTTTATTGTCCCAAAGGGAATATAAAATGGATGCCGAAACCGAGTTCTGCCTTTCCAACTCAATGGGCCTGTAATCCGAAACTGTATTTTTATCTTCTACCGATCCACGACGGCTTATCACCCCGCCTTCAAAAAGCATGGCTTCAGCCAGGGTTGTTTTCCCTGATTTTGCACCCCCGATGAGCGCAATGTTCCTAATTTCTTGGGTCTGGAATACCTTCATAATAACTAAGTAGTTTATGTAATCAATTGATAATTATATATTTCGTAAAAAGGTTGCAAAAATACAAAAAGGCCGGGAAATAAACTATTATTCCCGGATTTGATTTTTTATCGCATCCCAACGCTCGTCTGGCATTTTTGATCCCACGAACCCAATCACGTTTCCTGCCAATATGGCTCCCAGTTCACCGCATTTCTGTAAAGACAAACCCCGTGTATGGCCATAGAGAAACCCGGCCGCATATAAATCGCCTGCCCCGGTAGTATCAATGGGCTGAACCGGAATAATACCGATTTGACAAATTTCAGCGGCCCTCTTTATCAACGAACCCTGACGGCCGGTCTTGACCACCGCAATTTCTACAAACTTCCCGATTTCATGCAGGGCCCCCTCCGGGTTTTCCCCTGTATATGCCTTTGCCTCTTCTTCGTTGGCAAAAAGAATGTCAACATAATGGCCTACAATTTCCTGCAAAAACGCTTTGTTGGACTCTACCACGTTGTAACTGGCCAGGTCGAGGGATACAACCAATCCTGCCTTTTTGGCAAGTTCAACCGCTTTCCTGACCAAAGCATGGTTCTGGACTAAATATCCCTCAATATGGAAATGGGAATACCCGTTGAACAATGCCGGAAAAATATGCTGTTCCGACAGTTCAATGGCTGCGCCTAAAAAAGTGGCAAAAGTCCGCTCCGAATCGGGCGATACCAATGCGATGGCCCTACCCGTTTCCTGTTTGCTATGGATCAACTTGGGTTCAACGCCTGCCTGGATCAGGTCACGAACAAAAAAACCGCCCAACGCATCTTCGCCAACAACCCCAATGTACCCGCACGAAGCCCCGAGCTTTGCCAGGCCATGGATGGTGTTGGCCGCAGAACCTCCGGCCGACTGGCTTTTTCCATATTCCCTGAATGCCTTTAATACTTCATTGCTCCTTCCCTGATCAACCAATTGCATGCTCCCCCGGGGGAGTTCAAGCATATCAAGTATGGCGTCGCTTTCAAGTTGGATCATAATATCAACCAGGGCATTGCCCATCCCAAGAATTTTTTTCATCACGATTTGATTTTATATCCAGCAAAAGTAGTAAATATCCCATTCGGAAACCTTTGTTACAGGATCAATTCCCCGGTTTCCGCCATCTCCCGCTTTTTAGCCCCCATGGGTACAAACCGGGTTGAAAAAACCACGGTTACTTATCCGATCTATAAAAATGTAACCCAATTCATTAAATCACGTAAAAGAAGAAAAACAGAGTTATGAAAACATCCCTTTTCTTATTCTTGATGCTTTTTTTTCTTGTCCCCTCCTTATTTGCACAAACAATTCTTGACGATTGTCCCTGTCGAAGAAAGAGGATTATTGAAAAACCGGTGGTTCAAAAAGTAAAAAAAGAAGAGGTAAAAAAAGCTGCGCCCCTTCGGCGATATACTTTATTTACCGACGATGCCATACCGTATGAGCCCCTCTGCCAGGGCAAAACCAAAGAACGTCAAAACTTTAAGGTCCGGATCATGCCAAACCCGGTCCTGAGTTTGATCAATGTGATTTACGACTCCCAAAACGGACAAAGGGTGAAAATTGAACTTCTTTCCTGTGAAGGAAAATTGGTTATAACCCTGATGAACAAAGTAGTATATGGCGAAGGATTGAAGGCCAGCACATTTAATATCAATGGCCAGGTCAAGCGCGGCGATGCATACATCCGCCTTACTTCCGGAGTGATTACCAAACTCGAAAAAATATTTGTCCTCTGAAACAGGACAAAAAGCTCCGTTTTCGGGGCTTTTTTTTTATCGCACATACGAATCATTGATTTTTAACGTCTTTTTATTGACACGATCTAACCATGACCATCCGGTTTTATTTTTTCTCCCTGGGGTTTGCCCTTTTCTCTTTTACGGGATGTTCCCAGGAGAGCCTCCCGCCGGATGGGCCAAAAAATACAACCATGAACTTCAATAAGCTGACCAAAGAGGAAGAAGCGGTGATCCTTTACAAAGGAACGGAACGCCCTTTTTCAGGTAAGTATGAAAAATTTGATGAACCGGGAACCTATATATGTAAAAGGTGTGGGGCGCCCCTTTATCGGTCAGCCGATAAATTTGATGCCGGTTGCGGATGGCCCTCTTTTGATGATGAGATTCCCGGGGCGGTCGTACGGCTTCCCGATGCAGATGGCCAGCGGACAGAAATTCAATGTGCCCGTTGTGGGGCCCACCTTGGCCATCTGTTTACCGGAGAGGGTTTTACAGAAAAAAACAAACGCCATTGTGTGAATTCCATCTCTATGGATTTCATAGCTGCCGGCAGTCATCCGGTCTCCGATACCGCCATATTTGCCGGGGGCTGTTTTTGGGGGGTAGAGTATTATATGAAGAAGATGGCCGGAGTTATATCGACGGAAGTAGGTTATACCGGTGGAAAAAAGGATAAACCGACCTATAAGGAAGTTTGTTCGGGGACCACCGGCCATTATGAAGCCATTAAAGTGGTATTTGACCCTGCGCTTACGACCTATGAAGCGGTTGCCCGGCTTTTTTTTGAAATTCATGACCCTACCCAATGGAACCGTCAGGGGCCCGATGTGGGGGTACAATACCGGTCGGCTGTTTTTTATGGCAATGAAGAACAGAAATCCATCGCGGAAAAACTTATCCGTATTTTAAAAGAAAAAGGTTATCCGGTAGTGACAGAAGTGTTGCCGGCAACAACTTTTTGGAAAGCAGAAGATTATCACCAGGAGTATTATGACCATCAAGGGAGTACGCCCTATTGCCATGGTTATGTGAAGCGGTTTTAATCTGTTTTTCTCAGGATTTTTTCTTGCTGTAACCCTCCCCGATGGGGCTTTTCCCGCCACTTTTCCCCATACTGAAAAAGGGCAACCAATAGGGGTTGTTATTGAATTATGTTCCGTGACAGATCATCCGCCCATGGGGGGATTTCTTTTTAAGTTATTATTTATTGTACCTTTGCACCCCCAAAAAAGAATGTTGTTATGCCTTTGAACAAACTCAGAAATATAGGGATTGCCGCCCATATCGATGCAGGCAAAACCACGGTTACCGAACGGATTTTATTTTTTACCGGGACCAACCGGAAAATGGGGGAGGTCCACGATGGGCAGGCCACCATGGATTTTATGAAACAGGAGCAGGAACGTGGTATCACCATTGCTTCTGCGGCGATAACCTGTGCATGGAAGGGACATCAGATCAACCTGATCGACACCCCGGGCCACGTCGATTTTACCATTGAAGTGGAACGTTCGCTTCGCGTTATTGACGGGATGGTTGCCGTTTTTTGTGCCGTTGGGGGGGTGGAACCCCAAAGCGAAACCGTTTGGAACCAGGCTGACCGGTACCGGGTCCCCCGGTTTGCATTTGTTAATAAAATGGACCGTACGGGCGCTGATTTTTATGCCGTGGTTTCGCAAATGAACAAATATCTTGATGCCAATGCCGTTCCTTTTCAAATTCCGATAGGGTCGGAAGAGAATTTCGAAGGGGTTATCGACATTATTGAACGCAAAGCATATTTTTTTCATGAAATGGAACAGGCAGAGTCGGAAATCCCGGCTGATTATCTCCAAAAGACCGAAGATGCCCGTGCCTATGCCATTGAAAAACTGGCAGAATTCAACGATGACATCATGGAACTTTTTATGGAAGACAAAGAAGTTCCGGCCGGATTAATGAAGGAAGCGCTTCGGGCATCGACTTTAAAGTTATTGATCACCCCTGTCTTTTGTGGGGCTGCCTATAAAAATAAAGGCGTTCAGTCGCTTCTGGATGCCGTGGTCGATTATTTGCCTTCGCCTGTGGATGTAGGCGCCGTAACTGGAACAGACCTGGACGACCCGGAAAAACTCCATACCTGTCACCCATCCCCCAAAGAACCTTTTTCTGCCCTTGCTTTCAAACTTATCCACGATCCGTTTGTAGGTCAACAAACCTTTACGCGTATTTTTTCGGGGACTTTAAAAAGTGGGATGCAGGTTTTCAACTCTACCAAAGGGAAACATGAGCGGGTCGGAAGGCTTTTCAGGATCCATGCCAAAGAGAGGGAAGAAATTTCGGAAGCAGGCCCCGGCGATATCGTAGCGCTGATCGGGATGAAGGTTACCAAGACAGGCGATACCTTATGTGAAGACAGTCACCCGCTTATGCTTGAAAACATCCACATCCCCCCCAGTGTCATTGAACTTAAAATTAATCCGCTAAAGCGGGCCGATCAGTCAAAACTGGGAGATGCCCTGCACAAACTGGCAATGGAGGATCCTTCGTTTAATGTCAGGTTTGACGACGAAACCGAAGAAACCGTGATTGCCGGAATGGGAGAGTTGCACCTTGAAATCATGATCGATCGGCTGAAACATGAATTTAAAGTCGATGCCGAAGTGGGCGAACCTTCTGTAGCCTTCCGGGAAACCATTACCAATGAAGTTGAATCGAATTACCGTCATTCCAAACAAACCGGGGGAAAGGGACAATTTGCGCAAACCCTGATACGGATCGAACCCAATGAGGGGAAAGGGTATGAATTCGTCGAAAAAATCAAAGGGGGGAACATCCCTGCCGAATTTATCCCTTCGGTCAATAAAGGCATTTTAAAAATCCTTGAACGCGGTATCCTTGCAGGTTTTCCTATTGTGGACGTCAAGGTTGTATTACTTGACGGCGGTTTTCATCCGGTGGACAGTTCCGATATGGCTTTTCAGACCTGTGCCTCCATCTGTTTCAAGCAGGGGTTTAACAAAGCCGAACCCATTTTGCTTGAACCCATGATGAAAGTAGAGGTAAACACCCCCGATGAATATATTGGCGATGTTGTCGGGAACCTCAACCGACGCCGGGGAAAAATTGAAGCCATGCGCCGTTATCGTAAAGGTTCCCAGAAAGTAAATGCATTTGTGCCCCTGATGGAGATGTTTGGGTACGCCACCCAGTTAAGGAATATCTCCAGCGGAAGGGCGAATTATTCCATGGAATTCTATCAATATACCCCGCTTCCGAAATCAATCCAGGAGGAGGTGATAAAAAAAGTAGAAGAGAAAAAACGGCTTGAAAAATAATAATCCCTCTTTTTTATGATTTCCCTCGGAAAAACGCTGATTTCAGATGAGGTGATAACCACTTTTTTTTCCTGTGACCTGGACCAATGTAAGGGGGCCTGTTGTGTGGAAGGCGATGCCGGCGCGCCGCTCGAAGAAGAGGAGATTTCGTTGCTGGAGGACCATATTGAGAACATTTTCCCATTTATGGCGCCCGACGGGGCCCGGGAAATACAAGCGCTCGGGGTTTTTGATTATGATGCCGAAGGAAAATTTGTGACGCCGCTTGTCAAAGGCAAGGAGTGTGCCTATCTGTTTTTTGATCATGACATTGCCCGGTGTGCCATTGAAAAGGCGTTTCAGGAAAAAAAAATCCCTTTTCGCAAACCCATCTCCTGTCATCTCTATCCAATCCGGATAAAAACGACACCCATCAACGACATATTGAATTACCACCCATGGCCCATATGCAAAAAAGCGCTCGAGAAAGGCAACAATGAAAAAATTCCCCTTTACCTGTTTCTGGAAGAGGCGTTGGTCCGGAAATATGGCCGGAACTGGTTCAACAGGTTGGTTAAGTTACTGCATTAGCGCCGCCACTTTGGGCTAAAGAAGCCCTTTTGGCCGTTGCCATCGCCGAAAACTCCTTATCCATCATAAACATGCCCCCTTTGTCAGGGCCGGCAAGTTTAATCTGATCAAGGATACTGCGAACGGTGCTCTCTTCTTCAATCTGTTCGGTAATGTACCACTGCAGATAATTGGCCGAAGTAAAATCTTTTTCTTTGATACAAATGGAATAAAGATCGTTGATGGAAGCAGAGATGAATTCTTCGTGTTTCAAAACCTGTTGAAATACGTCACCGAGCGATTTAAAAACAGCGCCTGGGGCATCCAATGCGGGAATAACGGCTGTTCCGCCACGGTCGTTGAGGTAGTGGACCAGTTTGAGCATGTGTACCCGTTCTTCTTCCGTTTGGGCATACAACCAGTTTGCAGCGCCTGGGAAACCGTTGCGTTCGGCCCAGGAAGCCATGGCCAGATAAATGCGCGATGAATGTTCTTCCCGTAATATTTGTTCGTTGATCGCTTTTTCTACATTTTTCGTTATCATAATCTTTTGTTTATGTTACATCAACTTTTCAAAGCTTCGGCGCCGGAAACAATTTCAATCAGCGCACTGGTAATGGCATTTTGACGGGCCTTATTATAGGATATGCTGAGTTCGCGCAACAGGTCCTGAGCGTTGTCGGTGGCTTTTTGCATGGCCGTCATCCGGGCCCCCTGTTCGGAGGCAAAGGAATCCAGGAGCGCTTTAAACAACTGAATCCGTAATGTTTTAGGAATGAGTTCCCTGACAATGGTTTCTTTATCAGGTTCGAAAAGGTAATCCACTTCTTTTGTGTTAACAGAACGGGTGGTCAATGGATTTTGTGAGATCGGGAGAAATTGTTCTACAATGAGATTTTGAACTGCCGCATTTTTAAACTGGTTGTAAACCAGATCAATCCGGTCGAATTCCTGCCGTGCAAATGCTTGTATCAGCTTTTCTGCCAAAGGGGCTACGTTGTAAAAAGTAAGTTTGTCGAAAAGATCGTCGTGAGAGCCCTCTATCGGATAGTTTCGTTTAGAAAAGAAATCGGTAGCTTTTTTTCCAATGGTAATCAATTTCAGATTCCCGTTTTCAAATTGAGGGGCATATACGGTTTGGATAAGGTGGAGCCCCATTTTGATGACATTGGAATTAAAAGCGCCGCATAAACCGCGATTGGAAGTAATGATAATGAGAAGTATTTTTTCAGGTTGCCGGGCCCGTGTAAATACATTTTCATCGGAGTTTTCAATATTTGTGCTTAGGTTCTGCAGGATTTCCCTGAGTTTCGAAGCATAGGGGCGTAATTTTATGATGGCTGTCTGGGCTTTTCTGAACTTGGATGCTGCAACCATTTTCATGGCATTGGTAATCTGTTGCGTCGATTTTACCGATGCAATCCGAATGCGTACTTCTTTCAGTCCGGACATAGCGTTGGGTTATTTTTTTTCCTCGTATTTACGGGATATCTCCTTGCATACCTGTTCCATGGTTTTAATATCTTCGTCAGGAAGCTGTCCCGATTTGAGGGTTTTCAGGATTTCCGCATGTTTATGCCCCATTACATCGAGATATTCCACTTCGAAGTTGTGGATGCTTTTTACCGGAATATTTTTCAGGAGGCCCCGGGTGCCACAGAAGATGATGGCAATTTGTTGTTCGACCGGCATGGGCGAATACTGGGGTTGTTTGAGGATTTCCACATTGCGGGCCCCTTTGTCGAGCACTGCTTTGGTTGCGGCATCAAGGTCGGACCCGAATTTAGAAAATGCTTCCAGTTCCCGGTATTCGGCCTGGTCGAGTTTTAAGGTCCCGGCAACTTTTTTCATCGATTTGATTTGTGCATTTCCCCCGACCCGCGAAACCGAAATTCCAACGTTGATGGCGGGCCGGATACCTGCGTTAAAAAGCGGGGTTTCGAGAAATATCTGTCCGTCGGTGATGGAAATGACGTTGGTGGGGATATAGGCCGACACGTCGCCTGCCTGGGTTTCGATGATGGGCAATGCGGTCAGGGAGCCGCCCCCTTTGACCATAGATTTGATGCTATCGGGCAGATCGTTCATCTGACGGGCAATTTCATCCGAAGAGATAATCCGTGCCGCCCGTTCGAGGAGACGTGAATGAAGGTAAAACACATCTCCCGGATAGGCTTCCCGTCCGGGAGGGCGCCGGAGCAGCAGGGAAACTTCACGGTATGCCACGGCCTGTTTGGAAAGGTCATCGTATATAATCAGGGCAGGCCGTCCGGTATCACGGAAAAATTCCCCGATGGCAGCCCCGGCAAAAGGCGCATAAAACTGCATGGCTGCCGGGTCGGAAGCGGTGGAAGATACAACCACGGTATATTCCATGGCGCCTTTTTCCTCTAAGGTTTTAACAATGTTGGCAACGGTTGAACCCTTTTGGCCGATGGCAACATAAATACAAAAAACGGTTTCGCCCCGGACATGAAACTCTTTTTGGTTGATGATGGTATCAATGGCAATGGCCGTTTTACCGGTCTGACGGTCGCCGATGATCAGTTCCCGCTGTCCCCGTCCGATAGGGATCATGGCATCGATGGGTTTAATGCCTGTTTGCAGGGGTTGGTTTACCGGTTGACGGAAAATGACACCAGGGGCTTTTCGTTCCAGCGGCATTTCATACCGTTCCCCTTCAATCTTTCCTTTCCCGTCAATGGGTTCCCCGAGGGTATTGATAACGCGTCCAAGCAACCCTTCGCCAACATCGATGGAAGCAATCCTGCGGGTGCGCTTGACGGTATCTCCCTCTTTGATTTCATACGATTCCCCAAGCAATACAGCGCCTACGTTGTCCGATTCGAGGTTCAGCACAATGGCCTTCAACCCGTTTTTTTCAAATTCGATCAACTCTCCCGACTCGGCATTGTTCAAACCGAAAATCCGGGAAATGCCATCGCCAACCGTAAGTACAGTGCCTACCTCTTCCAGCTCTTTTTCACTTTGATAACCGGCCAACTCCCGGCGCAGGATCGCGGTAACTTCCGCGGGCTTGATTTCAGCCATAATGTCTTGTTTAAATTTATCTTGTTATAATCTCTTTTTATAAAGGTTTACCCTGGCAATGGCACGGTACAAATTGTCAATTTCCCGACGGATACTGGCATCATATTGCTTGTCTTCCCAGCTGAGAACAAAACCGCCAATCAATGACTCATCGGTTTCAGGGTTTAGGTCAATTTCTTTTTTTGTAAAGGTTGACATCAAATCAACCACATGTTTTCTGACGTCGGGATCTGGCAACACCGGTGATTTGAACTGAACCGTAAGGATGTTTTTATAATTCTTATAAAAGTCGATCAGTTTTTTTGCAATTAACGGAATGAACGGCTCTCTTTTTTTACGTACCAGGATTAGGAGGTAGGCCAAAGTGACAGGATGGACCTTGTTGCCAAAAATTTCACGGATGATGTTTTTTTTCTTATCGGAACCAATGATGGGGCTTTTCAGAAAGAGGGAAAAATCGCGGCTGTGTTTACAAATTCCGGCAATCAGCAAGTTGTCCTGATAAACGGCATCTTCCAGGCCTTTATCAATGGAGAGTTCCAAAAGTGCCATGGCGTAACGTTCGGCCACCAATGAATTGTTCATCCCGTTTAGTTGAATTTTAATTCTTTTAACAGTGTTTTCACATATTCTTCCTGTTTCACAGGGTCGGCAAGCTCGCGTTGTAAAATAAAACGGGCCATGGTGAGGGAACTTTCGGCAATCTGATTTTTAAGTTCGGTCATGGCTGCCATTTTTTCATTATGGATGCTTTCTTTGGCTCCTGAAACAATGCGCGCGGCCTCTTCACTGCCTTTCTGACGGGCCTCTTCCAGAATTTTATCCTTGATTTTCCTGGCTTCGTTCAGGATGGCATCGCGTTCGTTTTTTGCCTCCTGCAGCAATTCCTCATTACCGGCTTGTAACCGTTTCATCTCCTCGCGGGCCTGGTTGGCCGCATTAAGCGCTTCATGAATGGAGGTTTCCCGCTCTTTCAACGATCTTAAAATGGGCTTCCAGGCAAATTTACCAAGGATAAATACCAGTAGTAAAAAAGCAAGGGTCATCCAGAAAATCAATCCAAGTCCCGGTGTGATTAATTCCATATACGTTGGTTTAAATGAATTCCCTTTACATTAAAACCCTGCGCGGACAAACCAACCGTTTATCCGCGCAGGCGTTGATGCCGTTAGATAAAAAGGATCAACAAACAGACAACAATGGCAAAAAAAGCGACCCCTTCCACCAGCGCTGCCGCAATAATCATGTTGGAACGGATATCGCCAATGGCTTCGGGTTGTCGGGCGATCGATTCCAGCGCGCTTTTCCCGATATTTCCGATACCGATACCAGCGCCAATGACAGCAATGCCTGCGCCCAATCCTGCCCCCATTTTTGCTATGGCAGCGAAATCGCCGGCCAGTTGCAATAAAATAGATAATAATGTCATAATCAAGGGTATTAAGGTTTATAATAAATAATTACAATTGTTTATGGTTTAATGATGTTCCGGTTCAATCAGCGCCAATCCAAAATAGAGGGCCGACAATAAGGTAAAAACATAGGCCTGGATAAATGCCACCAGCAGTTCCAGGAGGTTCATAAATACCATGAATGCCACTGAAACAACCGATACGCCCAAACCCAAAGCCGCACTGATGGCGCCAAATATAAAAATCAGGCTGACAAATCCAAGGACAATGATATGACCGGCCGTAATATTTGCAAAAAGCCGGATCATCAACACAAAGGGTTTTGTGATAATTCCAATAATCTCAACAATGGGCATCAGGGGGACCGGAATTTTCAGCCACCATGGCACCCCGGGGGTATTAATGATGTCGATCCAGTAGTGTTTGTTCCCTTTAATGGTTGTAATGATAAAGGTAAAAACTGCCATTACCATCGTTACCGCAATATTCCCTGTAACATTGGCGCCTCCCGGGAAAAGTGGGACAATGCCCAGAAGGTTGTTGAAAAAGATGAAAAAGAAAATGGTCAGGAGATAGGGTATAAATTTTTCATGGTGTTTCTCCCCGATGGAGCTTCTTGCAATATCGTCACGGATAAATACGATCAGTGGCTCCAGCAGCGACTGTAATCCTTTTGGGGCTTTCCCTTCATTGCGTTTATACGCTTTCGCGACCGGGATAAAGATAAGGATCATCAGAAGAACGCTGATCCAGATGGCCAAAACGGTTTTGGTTATTGAAAAATCATAAACGGGCTTTCCAATAGGGTCTGCATTGTTTTCGCCCACATAAACTACTTTTCCTTTATGGGGCCCATCCTGTTCTAATTTGAACCCATGGTAGCTATTGGTTTCGTTGTGGAACCTGCCGGAAGAAAAACAATAAAGTTGACCGTCGTACCATAAAATGACAGGAAGGGGAATGGTCAGGTGCAGGTTCCCGATTTCGGCAATATGCCATTCGTGATTATCGACCACATGTTCCATGATCATCTCCCCGGCATTGAATTTACCGGTTTCCTGCTCCTTTGCGGGAGAACCGGACAAGGTATCGGGCGCGTGCGGTGCAGAAGTACGGAGAAACAACCCGGCATTGGCCTGGCCAATGAAAAATAGTACGAAAACCAATAAAACAAGGGTGTTCTTAAGGAATACACAAAATAGTTTCTCTCTTGCCATTGATTTGGAATAGGAGCAGGAATAGAACGCGAAAATAGAAATAAATTATGATTTCATAAAACCCAACTATTTATCTACCGCAGGGGTGTTTACATATAAATGAACATAGAAATCCCATCCGGCATAGACCATGGTAGCCCCATAATCTTCCCAATGTTCCGTATCATAATAATAATATCCCGGGGTAAGATCGCCAAAATAAACAGTCCCAAGGTTATTGGTCCAGGCCGTTCTCAAATAAATTCCCTGCTTGAGGTTGTTCAGGCTGGTAGCGAGATAGACCTGTTCGCCGGGGATTAGCGTTCCGGAGGCGGGGTTATAAACCGTTATGGTCAGTGTACCAAACGTGGGCTCGGGGGTACTGCAGGAGGAAACAAAGAGTATCCCTGCGATCATCAGTGCTGTGGTAAGAAAAGCCAGTTTTGTTTTCATATCAGATCTGTTTATGGTTTCTTTATTGCAAATATATACGATTTATTGTTTGTAACCAAACAACATTTTATTCGTCTTAATACTCTGTTAAAGGTTTTAATCGTTATTTTTGAAAGCGGTTATGCGAATAGACAAACCATTGAAAAAAAACCAAATCATGTTATTGCATCGTTTTTTTACCAGGTCGCTGACCTTCGTTTTTTTATCGCTCTTTTTAATGGGAAACACACTTCTGGCGCAGAAAATCTGGACCCTGGAAGATTGTATCAACTATGCCTTGGAGAACAACCTCGACATTCAGAAACAGGTCCTGATGGTGGAATCGAACAAAAAAAATCTCCTTCAAAGCGCCCTCAGCATGCTTCCCGACCTGAATGCCAATGGCACCAATGTCTGGAATTTTGGTCAAACCATCGACCAATACACCAACACCTTTGCCACCAGCACCGTCCGGTCAAACAATTTCTATCTTCAAAGCGGGTTTACGATTTTTAACGGACTTCAGAAATTCAATACGGTAAAACAGGGGCAGATCAATGTCCTGGCCAGCAAATATGACCTCGATGTTTTAAAAAATGACATCTCGTTGATGGTTGCGGGATATTATTTAGATATTCTTTTCAACGGAGAGTTGCAGGATGTAGCCAATGAACAGCTCGCCATTACCACGGCACAGGTTGACCGGATTGAAAAAATGGTCGATGCCGGTTCTTCGGCCAAAGGCGATTTGCTCAACATCCAGGCCCAAAAAGCCTCGGAGGAACTTGCACTGGTCGAAGCCGATAACCGTTTAAGCATATCCATCCTATCGCTTCAGCAATTAATCGACACGCCCGTCTCACGTGATTTTCAAATTGAAAAACCGGCATTAAAACTGGTTCAGGCCCCCAAAGAATTGATTACGCCTGAAATCATCTATGAACATGCATTAAAGGTGCGCCCCGAAATTCAGGCTGCCGACCTGCGTGTCCAGGCTGCCCGGAAATCACTTGCAATCGCCAGGGGCACCCTGTATCCCAGCCTTACTTTTGCCGGTTCGTGGGGAACCGGCTATTCGGGGGTCGCCAAAGAAATTGATCCCACCGTTGACCCGGTAGTTACCCTTCAGAAAACAGGGATCACTCAATTGTCGCGCGATACCGTGTTGTCCTATAGCATGGATTATACAACCCGTGTCATCTCGTTTAATGACCAACTGCACCAAAACGAAAACCAATCCCTTGGTTTTTACCTGCGGGTGCCGATCTTCAACGGATGGACAAGCCGCAATTCCATCAGTCAGGCAAAAATCAATCAGGCACAATCGGAACTTAACCTGGATATTAAAAAAAGGGATTTGCGCAAACTTATTGAACAAGCCTATGCCGATGCCGTCGCCTCACTGAAAAAATTCAATTCTTCCGAAGAAAAAGTCAGGGCCCAACAGGAATCTTTTAAATATACCCAACAAAAATTTGATGTGGGAATGATGACCTCCTTTGATTATAACAACAGCAAAAAAGACCTGACCAAGGCCGAATCGGATCTGCTACAGGCCAAATATGATTTTATTTTTAAAACAACCATTCTCGATTTCTATATGGGGAACCCCATCCGGATCGTCCGCGAGTAATTGCATAAAAACCGTATTTCCATGACCTTAACAAAATCCAGAAAAAAAACGTGGGCCATCATTGCCGCAGTAGCGGTGGTGGCCATCATTGTCATCATTGCCGTTGTTAAAGGCAAACGGGATGATGGAATCAAAGTCGCAATAGAAAAAGTTACCAAACGGACCATTATTCAAACCGTTTCTTCGAATGGTAAAATTCAACCGGAAAAAGACATTAAAATCAGCCCCTATATCTCCGGTGAGGTCGTTGAACTTTATGTGAAAGAAGGGGAACAGGTGAAAAAAGGGGATTTACTGGCAAAAATCGACCCCGAAATTTATATTTCACAGTTCGATCAGAGCGAAGCCGCCCTCAATACCCAGAAAGCCAACCTGGCCAATTCCAGGGCACGGCTTGCACAAATGAAGGCCCAGTTTGAAAATGCCCGGCTTACGTACGAACGGCAGGATAAACTGTTCAAACAAAATGTCATATCCAAAGCCGATTTCGACCAGGCAAAATCGTCGTTTCATGTTGCCCAGGCACAGGTCTCTGCTGCCGAAGAAGATATCAATGCTTCTGAATTTATGGTAAAAAGTTCTGAAGCAGCCCTGAAACGATCAAAAGAAGACCTTACCCGGACCGCAATTTTTTCGCCCAACGATGGTACTGTTTCCAAACTTGGCGTTTTAAAAGGGGAACGGGTCACAGGGGCCTCTCAGTTTTCAAGTGGTACCGAAATTATGCGCATTGCCAACCTCAATGAAATGGAAGCACAGGTACTGGTGAATGAAAACGATATTGTACGGGTATCGATGGGCGACACAGCCCTCATCGAAGTGGATGCCTACCTGAACCGGAAATTTAAAGGGGTTGTCACCGAAATCGCCACCTCTGCCAATACGACCGGGGTCAGCGTTGACCAGGTCACCAATTTTAATGTCAAAATCCATCTGTTGAAAGAATCCTACCACGACCTGATGAAAGGAAAAAACCCCGATTTCTCCCCCTTCCGCCCCGGAATGTCCTGTACAGTCGAAATCCAGACCGAAACAGCCAACAATGTACTTACTGTCCCCATCCAGGCAGTAACAACCCGGATTGCAAAGGATTCCCTCGACAAAATCAAGGAACAGGCCAAAACGAAAAAAACGGAGGAAGACGACCATGTGGAAACCGTTACAACCCAGAAGAAAAATGAAAAAATCCAGGAATGTGTCTTTTTGTTCAGCGATGGTATTGCCAGAAAAGCCGATGTCAAAACGGGCATCCAGGATAATACCTATATTGAAATCCTTTCCGGGTTGAAAGATGGCGCCGAAATTATTACAGCCCCCTATACCGTTGTTTCAAAAACATTGAAAGATGGCGATAAAGTTAAAAAAGTAGATAAAAAAGATTTGTTCAGCAAAGAAAAATAGAAAATGGGATGCATCCTGTGTCTGGAAACTGCAACCGAAGTTTGTTCCGTTGCCTTGTCGGTCGATGGAAATGTATTCAGGATCAAAGAATCCTACGCACCCAATGAACACGCTTCCCTGCTTACCGTATTGATTGAAGAAATCATTGCTTCTACCAAATTTTCCTTGTCAAACCTGGATGCAGTTGCCGTGAGCATGGGCCCGGGGTCTTATACCGGTATCCGCATTGGGGTTGCTACGGCCAAAGGGCTTTGTTATTCGCTCGATAAACCCCTGATCGCAATTTCTACCCTTCAATCCATGGCCAACGGAATGAAAAACCAAATTTTCACGGGATTGGAAAAACAAAACAACCTGCCAGTACCCAATCCTGTCGATCTGTTTTGTCCCCTCATCGATGCCCGTCGGATGGAGGTTTATACGGCCATTTTTGATTTGGAACTGAATGTCGTCAAGGAAATAGCCGCTGAAATCATCCATGAGGCTTCCTTTGCCGGATTTTTAACCCATCAAAGGATGGCTTTTGCCGGTAGTGGGGCAGAAAAATGCAAACCGTTGCTGGAAATTCATAAAAATGCCCTCTTTTTGAAAAATTTTTCCGCTTCTGCAAAGTTTATGACTGCTTTGGCAGAAGAAAAGTGGAACCAGGGCCAATTTGAAGATATCGCCTATTTTGAACCCTTCTACCTGAAAGATTTTGTTGCGGGAAAACCCAGGGTCAAGGGATTGATATAGCTGAGGGGTTAAAACAAAAAAAATCAACCACCATCGCAGTATGACTTATGAAAGCAACCATTTTCAATCGGATTAAAACCATATCGGGATGATTTGTCCGGATGCATATACCAGGACGCCGTCCAGGGTTGTCAATATCGGCAATCTTCCCTTGGGCGGTGATTATCCGGTCAGGGTTCAGTCCATGACCAACACAAACACGCTTGATACACAGGCAACCGTTGAACAGGTCATCCGGATGGCCGAAGCCGGTTGCGAATATGCAAGAATAGCCACCCCGGGATTGAAGGACGCTGAAAACCTGAGGGCAATTAAAAACCAACTTGCAAAACGGGGGTATCCCATCCCGTTGATAGCCGATGTGCATTTTCAACCAAAAGTGGCAGAACTGGCAGCCTCTATCGTTGAAAAGGTAAGGATAAACCCCGGGAATTATGTTGATAAAAAGCAAAGGCCGGACGCAGATTATTGGCAACGGGGCACCCATTATCAGGATGAACTGGAACAAATAGCCAATCGCCTCCGTCCGCTGGTGAATATTTGCAGGGAACATGGTACCGCAATCCGGGTTGGCAGTAACCACGGATCGCTTTCCCAAAGAATACTCGGCCGTTTTGGCGATACCCCCGAAGGAATGGTCGAATCGGCCCTTGAATTTGTGCGGATTTTCGAAGATGCCGGTTTTTTTAACCTGGTGCTTGCTTTAAAAGCAAGCAATCCCAAAGTAATGGTCCGCGCCAACCGGCTGTTGGTTGAAAAAATGAAAACCAACGGAATGCAATATCCCCTTCACCTGGGGGTAACCGAAGCTGGATCAGGGGAAGAAGGGCGTTTGAAATCAGCAGTCGGAATTGGCAGCCTGCTTTGTGATGGCATCGGCGATACCATCCGGGTTTCCCTGACCGAAGACCCTGAATTTGAAATTCCGGTCGCTTATGGCATACTTCAGGCATCCGGGGCACGGATTACCCGAACCGAATTCATCTCCTGCCCTTCTTGTGCAAGGACTTTGTTCAATATTCAGGAGGCTGTCGAAAAAATCAAAGCCAAAACCGCTCACCTGAAAGGTTTAAAAATTGCCATCATGGGTTGTGTGGTCAATGGCCCGGGCGAAATGGCCGATGCCGACTACGGATATGTTGGGGCGGGCAACGGGAAAGTGATGCTATATAAAAAGCAACAGGTCATAAAAAAACAGGTTGATGAATCGGATGCCATCGAAGAACTTATCAACCTGATCAAAGATCATGGCGACTGGGTTGACCCTTAACAAAAAGCAGTGGTCGGTTTATGGGCCAATGATGACTTTTAAACTCCGTGGGATAATTTCAAAAACAAAGGGGGAATGTCCCAGGGATTCCCCGTCGGCTTCAAGATAAATTTTCCCGGTTGAACGGATGCGGATGGTTTTTCCCCGATAGGTGTTGACAATCGGAAGGTTTATGAGCGATCCGTCAAAAAGTTTGCCTGCATACCGGAACACTTTGAATTTCGATGTTTTTTTGATCAGGGTCACATCCATCAACCCATCGTCGGGAATGGCATTGGGTACCTGTTTCATCCCGCTGCCATTAAACTTGCAAATACCGATGTTCATAGAAAAAATTTCTCCTTTAAACATCTTATTATCGTCGATTTCAACGATGCCTTCAATAAATTTATATTGAAACAGGCTTGCAAATACATAATAAAAATAGGCTAAGGGGGTCCCGTGCCCTTTTTCTTTCAGCAGATTGGTTTTTTTTGCCACCAGGGCATCGTAACCCATTCCTGCCACATTCATGAAATACCGCATTTGCGGGATGTCTTTTTTAAAAAAATGAATTATCCCCACATCCTGGAGAAAAGGCCGCTTTTTTTTCAGGATTTCTACTGCTTTTTTGTAATCAAACGGAATATGGAACATCCGGCACCAGTCGTTGCCCGTGCCAACAGGAACCATCCCTAACAAAATATCGACCGGCGGAACTTTTTGCTGAACAAAAATCCCGTTCAGTACTTCGTTCATCGTTCCATCCCCGCCCACCACTACCAGGTTTCTGTACCCGGCTTCAATATTTTCAATGGCCAGATGCAGGGCATGGTCGCGGTGTTTGGTAAATACACTGTGGAAATCAAAACCTTGTTGTTGTAAATATTTTTGAATTTTTGGCCACTCCCTTTCCCCTTTTTTGCTCCCGGCGTTTGGGTTGACGATGAAGAGCCACCGGGAAGGCGTGACCGGTTGATTTTCTGCCATGAAAATTGGGTTTTCAAAAAAAAATTCGCCTGCAAGTTAATAGTTTTTCATTAAAATGAATACCTTTATACTGTAAATGAAAAAGTTCGACATCATTATTCCTTTGGTCATTTTCTGCCTGTGGGCGCCTTTTTTGGCCGCACAAAACCCGGGTGCCGATAAATCGTTGACCTGGTTCAACAAAACCGAAGGTGGCGTTTCATTTGGAATTGGCTCTTTTAATACCAATATTGTAAATGGCATTCAGAAAAGGATAAAAAACGATGAAATTGTAGTAACTTTTCAAACCGTCAATGGGGTAAAATATTTGAACCGGTTGAGCATCGGGGTCAGCATCGGGGTTGAAAAATGGCAAAATGGCCTGTTTTGGCCCATTTATGGGTATCTTGGTTATACGCTCAAACCAACCGACAATACCTTGTTTGCAAATCTTTATCTGGGAAGCGGAATTGGGACCCGTTATGCAACTTCTTTTTATGAACAGGGGAAGGGCGGTTTTGCCATGAGCATCGGATTGGGATATCAAATGCGGATATCGAAAAAGCTTCTGTTTGTTTATGAAGTTTTTTATAAGTACCAGGCTTTGGAATCAACCTATTACAGGATCAATGATGTCACCCAGGATTCTGTAACCATGCAGGTAAAAACGGCAGTCAACTATAAAGTCCCACTCCATTTTGCCGGGTTTAAAATTGGACTGCGGTTCCCTTGATGAGGGGTTATACCGGGTCGGCCTCTTTTCGGGCAAACAGAAAAAATGAATAAAAAAAAGAGAAAAAAACCACCCCGGTTTGTGACTCAATCGTGTCTTCCGTTAACATAGATAAAAAGGCAATGGTCAAAAAAACAAGCATGAAATAATCATTCTGCCTTTTTATAAGCAACGGAGGATAGATTATTGCAAAAAGAAACCAAAGTAACCCCCAAATACCAAAACCAATAAAAATGGAAAGAAACTGATTGTGCGACCGCCACCACTGGTCGGGCGCCAATTTAGACCCCATTTTTTTATATTGGTCATGAAAAACAACATTCATATCGCCGGTACCCACCCCCAGAATCCAGTTTTCACGGATTAATCCCAGGGATGCTTTCCAGAATTCGAGCCGTTGCATCAATGTTGATCCGGTAGGGTTGCCGGTTTCCCTGTAAGTTTCAAAACCATGCAAAAATTCATATACCCTGCCACGAAGCGTAAATTCTTCCAGAAAAACAACATTGGCTACCCCCTTTTCGATGGCCCCGATTTCACTTGCCGTTAGCTTTTCAACGGCATCCGCGTCTTTATGCCATCCTTTGGAAGTGAGAAACCGAACCAGGGTATAAGCAACCGGCTGCTTTTTTTTATCCGTACTGTCAAACGAAATGTTGCTCCTTTTGTTCCATGAATCGCGAAGTTCATCCCACTGAATATATATCCAAAGATAATTCCCGTTTTCAGTTTGGGGCGAATAAATATTATGAATATACCGGTTGCCACGGGAAGTATATTGTTCCATCCGGGAAAAGTCAACCGGGTTGACTTTGTAAAAGTCGTGGACCATCGACCTGAAATAGAAAAAAATCCCGGAGGAAAACAGGAGGATAAGAAAAAGGAGCCCCGTTTTCAGCCATCGGTTTTTTGCTTTTAAAATATAGATGGGAATTAAAACTATTAAGGTTAAAACCGTGATGGCCAAACCCGTGAACGATTTCGACAGAAGCAAATATCCGGAAAACCAAACAATCATAAAAACAAACAGGATTCGCGACCAGCCGGGAAACAAGTTCTTTTTCAGGGAAAATCGGAGAAGGGAAAAAATCCCAAGGGCCAGGAGCAATCCCAGGATAATATGGGAAACATTTCTTGAAACATCGCGAATGTCAATATATTGCTGTGTCAGCAGGAGCCAGGAATTAAAAGCCGATCTCACCCAAATGGCAAGGATGAATAAAATCATGAAGCGATAAAATCCCTTGTTGTCAAAAGCTTCGGAGGTTGATAAAAAAAGAGGGAGCAACAACAGGGGCAGTTTTGTACGGATATCTTTGAAAGCATAATCAAAATCGGTGGTAAATATCAGTCCGATCAAGTGAAACAGTAAGATGGAACTAAAAATAAGAGCAGGCCGGTTTCTCGAAAATTGTATGAACCCTTTTCCGATACCCAACAGCCCAAAATAAACCGAATATGGGATAAAGAGCATGAACTTCCAGGGAAGGGAAAACCGGGAAAGAGAAAATTTAAATTTATGGGTGTTGAACCGTTCCACGATCCACCCACCAGCCATCATAAACTGACCAAAACTCTGGCCATATTTGGAAAATGGAAGAGAAGCGATGATGATGCACAAAGCAGCAATGTACCAAAGACGCTCGAATTGTTTCCTGGTTAAATCCATCGTAAAATCAGGCAAATAATTTGGCCCGCCCCTTTCTTACTTTTATCCGGAACACCTTGAAACTGTCGGTTCCCCGTATATCGATCCGCTTCATTTCATATCGGTTCCGGATGGGCCAGGGATTAATCCGGTTGCCAATACGCAACGCGAAATCCAGGCCAAACCGGTCAAAAAGTTCAAACATCGATTTCTTTAAGGGCAGCTCTTTTTTGGGATAACCCCCGTAGGGATAAGCCAAAACCCGTGTAAAGGGAATCCCGTAAAAGGAGAGGGTTTCCTGACAGTTTTTCAGGTCTTCCTCCATATCGGCAAGGGCAAGGTCGCGGTAATTTTTATGCAGAAAAGAGTGTATCCCGAAGGTTACCGGTTCATTGTTTGACAATTGTTTCAGATCGGCAGCAGGCAATATCGGGTCGTTTCCCTGGTCCCACAAATTGGTTTTGCCAATAAAAGCCACAGGGATAAACAGCGTAGCCTGAAAGCCGTATTTTTTTAACAGGGGCAAAGCATGACTTTTAAAATTTACATAAGCATCGTCGAAAGTCAGAACTACCGGTTTTCGGGGCAAGGACGATTTTTCTGCCAGCAACGTTTTCACCTCCCTGAAAGTAAGGGTTTGGTACCCTTTTTCTTTCAGGTACATCAGTTGCCTGTCGAATTGGGCGGTTGTTACGGTCAGCCCGTCGGGCCCCTGATCAAGGATTTTATGGTACATCAACACAGGAAGCCCTTTCTGTACCGGGACCAGAAAACTGTATTGAATAATAAAATAACCCATAACAATGAATCCAAAGCTGAGTATAAGGATAACCGGTAACGTCATGTTTTGTTGTGTGTTTCGATGGTTTTGGCAATCTTGAGCGAGGCATAAACAGCGGCCAGAAACGACCACATAAACCCAGGATATCCGTCGAGGATCCCCAATTTGATGAAATAAAATGAGATAAAACTTATTGGAAACTTAATGGCTGCCCACCCTTTGGAAAAGGTCCTTTTTTTCAACCGGTATCCTTCGGCAGCCTGCGAAGTGTAAATATTTATCTTTTCAATGTGATGCGCGATGTCCCGGTAAGAATAGTGAATGATTTTTCCTTTCATTTTGCCCAGACGGCCATTGACTTCGATGCCCTCATGGACCGGGGCCTGGGTAAATTTTCCCACGCGGCGGTCGAAAATACGGAGATGGTATTCTTTCCCGACACCGCTGTAGTTGAGGATTTTTCCCATAAAACACAACGAAAACGGGACCCTGAACCCTGAAACCGGTATTCCGGTTTCCGGTGATTGTTTCATTTGAAGTATCTCCTGCTGAAGTTCCGGAGTTACCACCTCGTCGGCATCCAGTGAAAAAACCCAGTCGTTGGTCGCCTGGTCAACGGCAAATTGTTTTTGTTTCCCGTATCCGTCGAACACGCGCGCTATTACCGTACAACCCGATTCCTGGCATAGGTCAACGGTCCTGTCGGTTGAACCAGAATCGACAACAACAATTTCATCGGCAACCGGGATTGCCGATTTCAGGCAACGAAGAATGGCCTTTTCTTCGTTATGTGTTATGATTACAACCGACAATCGGGGCATGAACTATCTGTTTTGTAAAAGTGAAAACTGGTCCCAATCCATCCCTACCGGAAAAGATTTTCTGAACGATTCAAGATCCGTGCCTGATAGGTGCTGGGTATGTACCATCTCTTTCCCCGGATTGGCAGCAAATAACACAGACCCTTTCCCGTCAATAACCATGGAGTCGCCCGAATGCCAAGTTTGATGGCCGTCATATCCGATCCGGTTGACCCCGGCAACATAAGCCTGGTTCTCCATTGCCCTGGCCATTAAAAGTGTTTTCCAGACAAGGTCGCGGCTTGCCGGCCAGTTGGCAGTAAATAACAGCAGGTCATATTCATATTCCCCATTGTTCCAGTTATTTTTACTCCATACCGGGAAACGCAAATCATAACAAATCAAGGGTAAAATGTTCCAATTTTTAATTTTAAGAAAACATTTTTTATTCCCGGCCTGAATTAATGCATGTTCCTCACTCAAACGAAATAAATGTCGCTTATCGTATGTTTCGAAGTGTCCGCCGGGATACATCGCAATGAGCCGGTTGTAAAACATATTTGCTTCACGGATGAGAAGGGTTGACACAATAATTGCATTTGTCTGATCTGCTTTGTGTCGCAGAAACGCAACCGATTTGCCTTCCATCGTTTCCGAACAGGTTTCGGGGTTGATCGAAAAACCCGTGTTGAACATTTCAGGCAGAATGATCAGATCGACGGGTTGTTGGATGGTGTCGATCAACCGGTCGAAACGGGATAAATTTTTATCGGTCTGCTCCCAGGACAAATCGGTTTGAATAAGCGAAATCTTCAAATCGTCCATGGTTTTCTGATTAAAATCGAGGTATTCCGGTCGAAACCGGGTTTGCAAAAATAGTCATTTCAAATTCACCGGTATTCCTGTACCTAAACGAAAATTGCTTCGCAATTTCATTAAAATGCAGTATAAAAGTAGAAATATATGTGTTGAGGTTGCTAAATATTTTAATTTTGCCTTGAAAACCAAAATTTTATTATTTATGCGAACAATTGATAATTACCAGTTTAAAGATAAAAAAGCGCTTATCCGTGTCGATTTCAACGTTCCCTTGGATGGTTCCGGCCAGATAACCGATGCTACCCGGATCGATGCTGCCCTCCCAACCATTCGTAAAATTCTGAATGACGGGGGCGCTGTTGTTTTGATGTCGCACCTGGGACGCCCCAAGGGGGGGCCTGAAGAAAAATATTCTCTTCGGCACCTGTTGCCCTATCTGACCCAAAAGTTAATGACAACGGTCAAATTTGCCGATGATTGTATCGGACCATCGGCTATGGAGATGGCCTCCTCATTAAAGCCCGGAGAGGTCTTGTTGCTTGAAAACCTCAGGTTTTATAAAGAAGAAGAAAAAGGTGATGAAGGTTTTGCCAGGAAACTTGCCGATCTTGGCGATGTTTATGTAAATGATGCTTTTGGCACTGCACACCGGGCTCATGCTTCAACAGCGATTATTGCAAAGTTTTTCCCGGTCGAAAAAATGTTTGGATATGTCATGGCCAACGAAATCATCCATATCGATAAATGCCTGAAAGATTCAAAACGTCCGTTTACGGCGATTTTGGGCGGTGCCAAGGTTTCGACGAAAATCGAAATCATCAATCATCTGATGGATAAAGTTGACAACCTGATCATTGGGGGCGGGATGATGTTTACCTTTATCAAAGCCCTCGGTGGGGAGACCGGCGCGTCCATGGTGGAGGAGGATTATCTTGAACTGGCAAAAAACATTGTGGAAGGGGCCAAAGCCATGGGAGTTAACCTATATCTTCCACCCGATGCCATTTTGGCCGACGCCTTTTCAAACGATGCCAATACAAAGACCAGCAGTGCCTATGATATCCAGGTCCCCTGGATGGGACTTGATATCGGGCCCATGGCTACTCAGAAATTTAAAAGCGTCATTGAGCAATCGGGGACCATTCTCTGGAATGGGCCCATGGGCGTTTTTGAAATGAACAATTTCGAAAACGGTACCCGTTGTGTCGCTGAAGAATTGGCCAAAGCTACGGCAAACGGGACTTTTACCCTTGTAGGCGGTGGCGATTCGGTTGCTGCGGTGAACAAATATAACCTTGCCGACCAGGTCAGCTATGTTTCAACCGGCGGTGGCGCCATGCTTGAATATATCGAAGGCAGAATCCTTCCCGGTATCCAGGCAATCCTCGATTGATGCGAATCATCCTGAGCAGGACCGATAGCATTGGGGATGTTGTTTTGACCCTTCCCATGGCCGGTGTGCTCAAACAGAATTTTCCGGATGCTGTCCTTATTTTTTTAGGGCGGGATTATACCCGTCCTGTGGTTGAATTGTCTCGATTTATCGATCGGTTTGTAAGCTGGGACGAAATTGCCGCAGCCAGGGACAAAAGGTCAAAAATTGATTTTCTTGCCCGGCTGGAGGCCGATGTGGTCATTCATGTTTTTCCGGTGAAGGAGATATGCAGGGTAGCCAAACAGGCTGGCATTCCTTTGAGGATTGCAACCGCACGCCGATATTTTACCTGGACGACCTGTAACCGGCTGATGCACATACCCCGCCGGAACTCGAAATTGCATGAAGCACAGTTGAACCTGAAAATGTTACGGCCGTTGGGTATTGACCGACCGTTCCATCTGGATGAGATACCGCCCTTTTACGGAATTTCACCTTCGCGGGTTCCCCGCCCCGAAACCGTTCAACCCGCGGGCCTGGTTCACCATCAGGATAACACAATGGTAACGGTTATCCTGCATCCCAAATCCAAAGGAAGCGCCCGGGAATGGGGATTGCCCAACTATTCAAAACTGATCGGGCTTTTACCGGAAAAGAAATTCAGGATTTTTATCACGGGAACTGCCGAAGAAGGGGCCCAGATGGAGGATTTTCTGAGAAACCATGCTTCCAGGGTTATCGATATGACCGGAAAATTGAACCTTTCAGAACTGATTTCACTGATTGGCGTTTCCGATGCCCTGGTAGCTGCAAGTACCGGGCCGTTACATATTGCAGCGGCGTTGGGCATCCATGCCATCGGAATTTACGCCCCAATGCGGCCTATTTTCCCTCAACGATGGGCTCCGGTTGGGGTAAATGCCGACCATCTGGTTCTTGAGAAGAAATGCAACGATTGTCGAAAAACAATGGATTGTCATTGTATCCGGAGTATAACCCCGGAATCAGTGGCCCTTAAACTTACCACTTTGGGAATTTAATCTCCCCACCGAACAGTTTCAACATTTTTGGAAATACCACGGAGACTTTCTGATAAAGATAGGATTCATTCTTGTCTTTGGCTTTGATAAAGCCGCTTTTCGGGTCTAAAAATGTTAGTAGGAAAATTACGATACTGGCCAGGATAACTCCTTTGACCAATCCCAGGATGGCCCCTCCGAGCCGGTTAAGAAATCCAAGTCCGAGGATGTCGGCAAATTTTTCGGTGAGCCTGGCAACCAGGATAACCCCGATGACAACAAGTAAAAATGTGAAGATAAAAGAGAGGATTGGCAGCGTGTTTGGTGACGGGTCAAACCGTTCGGCCAGCAGTTCGTTAAGAAAAAAAGAAAAATGAACAGCGGCATATATTCCCAGGATCAAAGCGGCTATGGTCGCCAGGCCGAAAATAATCCCTTTCCGGTACCCGCCAATGATAAAAAGTGCAATGAACGCCAGCAGGATCAGGTCAAGAAAATTCACAGAAGGCATAGGCTATTTTTTTAACCTGGAGGTTAATTCAGTCCCGAATACAAATTCATTCAACTCCGGGTTTTCTGTATCTAAAATGGTTTCTTTATCGCCCTTCCACCATAGTTCCCCTTTGTAAATAAAAGCAACGCTATCGCCAATACTGAGCACCGAATTCATGTCGTGGGTATTGACAATGGTTGTAATGTTATACTCCTGCGTGATCTCCTGGATCAGATGATCGATGACGTTGGATGTTTGCGGGTCAAGACCCGAATTGGGCTCGTCACAAAACAAATATTGCGGGTTCATCGCTATTGCACGGGCAATGGCCACCCGCTTTCGCATGCCCCCGCTCAATTCAGAGGGCATAAGCCCGTTGACATTGACCAGATTCACCCGGTTGAGGACAAAATTTACCCTTTCCCGTTTTTCTTCCACAAGCTGACGGGTAAACATATTCAATGGGAACATCACATTTTGTTCCACATTCATGGAATCGAACAGGGCACCGCCCTGAAAAAGCATACCGATTTCCCGGCGCAATGACTTTCGCTGGTTAAAGTTCATCCGGGTAAAATTCCGGTCATTATAAAAAACTGTTCCCTGGTCAACTTCAAATAAACCAACCAGACATTTCATCAATACCGTTTTCCCTGAACCACTCTGTCCGATGATCAGGTTTGTCTTCCCTTTATTAAAGCCGCAGGAGACATTTTTTAACACATGATGGTCCCCAAAGGTTTTATCAATATTCCGGGCTTCAATCATGTAAGCAAGAGCTGTGTTAACACAAGATTAAAAAGAATGATAATTACGCTGCTGAAAACAACCGCTTTGGTACTGGCCTGACCAACCTCCAACGCCCCGCCCCTGGTAATGTAACCGTAAAAACCAGAAATGGAAGCGATGATAAATGCAAAAAAAACCGTTTTTGTCAAGGCATAAAAAATAGTATATCCTTCAAAATCAATCCTAAGACCCTGAACATAATCGTTTGTTGACACCAAACCCGTGGCAATCATGGCTATCCAACCTCCAAGTATTCCCAACCACATACTGAAAACAATCAATACCGGGTTGATTAACATCGATGCAACAATTTTTGGGAAAATCAGAAAATTAGCCGAATTAACCCCCATGATTTCAAGCGCATCAATTTGCTCGGTCACCCGCATGGTCCCAATTTCAGAAGCAATCCGCGAACCAACCTTGCCTGCCAGTATCAAACTTATTACCGTAGGGGAGAACTCCAGTATGACGCTCTGACGCACCGTAAACCCAACCATCGACATTGGTATAAGCGGACTGTCGATATTATAAGCAGTTTGAATGGCGACAACCGCACCCATAAACATCGATATAAATGCCACAATGCCCAGCGATTCCAATCCAAGGTTGTTTACTTCGGTCAGCAGTTGGTCCCGGAATATCCCTCCCTTCTGGGGATGGGTAAAGACCCGCCTCATAAGCATCACATAATCACCAATGGTTGTGAATACTTTTATCATAAAATGTTTTTGCTAAAATACCAATTTTAGTCAACATGCGTTTGAAAGATGAAGAAAATTTCCCGGATTGGAAAAAGAACAGGAAGATTAAATTATTAATAATGCATAGGGTTTCACCATTACGCTTATTTTTGTTGTTTGTTGTCGCCATTCTTATTTTTGGGATGGGGGCCTGTCGCCCCGGCCATTATCCGACACATCATAAATCACGTGCAAAAAAATGCAATTGTCCCTCTTTTGGTCAAAATCCCACACAAAGGGTGTTGTTTCGACAACCGATTTGAACCTGCTCCGTTCCCACCTACAGTCTAAAATTCCGGAAATAGCAATGGATCAATTGCTTACATTAATGACCGATGGGCCAAAACTCAATATAGTCCCCCCCCGGTTAACCAAAAATGGCGATTTCAGGTACCCCCGCCACAATCAGCCGGCCCGGATCACCGTAAACCGGAACCTGAATCCTTATGCTTTTTTGATCACCCTGATCCACGAATTGGCCCATTATCAGGTTTGGCTGCAATATGAACGGTTAAAACAAACCTTCTGGCTGCGGCGGCCATCCCGGCCATATCCGCATGGGAAAGAATGGAAAAATCAATTCCAGCGGTTGATGAAACCTTTTTTAAACACGGAAACTTTTCCCGGCGATCTTCTTTTGGTATTGTCCGAGTTTATGAAAGATCCCAAAGCATCCACTTCGGCCGGTCAGAAACTGGCTGCTGTCATCCAAAAATACGATCCTCCCAGTGCTATCCTCCGGTTGGAAGAGCTTCCTTACGATACCGTTTTTAGCCTTCATGGGAAAAAAACTTTCAGAAAAAAAGAAAAACTCCGGACCCGTTTCCGATGTGTTTGTTTAGAAACCAACCGTATTTATCTTGTCAGCGCAAGTGCCCCGGTCGTGCCATGCCCTGGGGATGTTCAATAACGGGTTACGTTTTATTGATTATGATTCGGATCGACTGTTTTTTCAAATCATTTTTTCAATTGTACCGATAACCGTATGTGGTAAATCTTTTCTTATGTTTGTATAAATTTAAAAAAACTACGAAATGGCAAAGTCGAAACATAATTTTTGCGTGATTATGGCAGGGGGCATCGGAGCCCGTTTCTGGCCCATGAGCCGTACTTCCCACCCAAAACAATTTATTGATATTCTCGGTACAGGCGAAACCCTGATCCAGCAAACCTACCAACGTTTCAAACGGATCTGCCCACAAGAAAACATTTATATCGTTACCAACGAAAGATACAACGACCTGGTCCGGTTACAGATTCCTGAGATGGACCCGCAACAAATACTTCTGGAACCATCCCGGCGCAATACCGCGCCTTGCATTGCTTATGCCAATTATTGTATCCTTAACCGTGACCCGGAGGCACGCATCGTTGTTGCCCCCTCCGACCATATTATTCTGAACGAGCCCTTGTTCTTAAAAAATATTACTTCTGCCTTAGAAGCCGCTTCTGAAAACGATTGGCTGCTAACCCTCGGATTACGCCCCAGCCGTCCCGACACCGGTTATGGATATATCCAGTACCTCGACGGGAAAACCAACGTTTATCCAAAAGAAAAACACATTAAAAAAGTAAAGACCTTTACCGAAAAACCCAACCTTGAACTGGCCGAAACGTTTCTGAAATGTGGTGATTTTTTATGGAACTCCGGAATTTTTATCTGGTCGCTAAAAAGTATCATGAAGGCATTTAAACAATTTCTGCCCGAAGTTGACGTGCTTTTTAAACAGGGGGAAACCAAATATGGGACACCGGAAGAAAAAGAATTTATCAATCAAACCTATGCCGTTTGTAAAAGTATATCTGTTGACTATGGCATCATGGAGCCAGCTACAAACGTTTATGTATTGGCAGCCGATTTTGGTTGGTCCGACCTGGGGACCTGGGGTTCGCTGTATGAAAACCGTCCCAGGGACCATAACGGCAATACCGTCGTAGGGAAAAATGTGATGATTTATGAATCGACCAATTGCATTGTCAATATGCCCAACGAAAAAGTGGTTGTCCTGGAAGGGTTGAACGACTATATTGTGGTCGATTCCGATAATGTTTTATTGGTTTGCCGAAAATCGGATGAACAGCAAATCCGGCAATACGTCAATGATGTCATGCTTGAAAAAGGAGAAAAATATGTATAAAAAAAAAGAGGCTGTCTCACACTTTTGAGACAGCCTCTTTTTTTTGTTCCTGGTTATTTTAAATATTGGTTTAGGAATTTCTCCATGGCCCGATAAAAATCAAACCTGTTTTCTTCATTGTGAAATCCGTGGCCTTCATTGTCTTTGACCATATATTCAACAGTAATTCCGCGTTTTTTCAATGCATCCACCATTTGATCGGATTCGGCAATATTGACGCGTGGATCGTTTTTCCCTTGTGCAATAAACAATGGGGTTTTCATTTTATCGGCATTAAGGGCCGGCGATGTTGCCACAAATTGGAGACTGTCGGTTTTCGGGTTCCCAACCATTTCATACATCATCTCGAGCATGGGTTTCCAGTATGGAGGAATGGTGTTAAGAAAAGTAAATAAATTGGAAACGCCAACATAATCAACCGCAGCGGCATACAGATCGGGTTCTCTCACCATGCCCTGAAGGGTGGCATATCCGCCGTAGCTGCCCCCGTAAATGGCAACCCGTTTGGGATCGGCAATTCCCTGATCGATCAGCCACCGGGTCCCATCGGTTACATCGTCCTGCATGGTAAGCCCCCATTGTTTGAACGACTTTTCCCAGAAATCACGTCCGTATCCGGTGGACCCCCGGAAATTCATCTGTAGGATTGCAAATCCCCGGTTGGCGAGGAATTGAATCTCGGGATTAAAATACCATCCATCGCGGGCCCATGGGCCTCCGTGAGGATTGACTACAACCGGAAGGTTTTTGGCTGTTTCCAGGGTATAACCCACCGGAAGGGTAACATAACCGTTGATTTTTACACTGTCCCGGGCCCAATATTCTATCGGTAGCATTGGGGCCAGTTCATCCTCCTTTAGCCAGGGGGCAATATCTGCAATCTTCTGCAAGGAACCTTGTGTTTTGTCATATACATAATAACCACCCAGTGACCGGTCACTGTATGCACGGATCATAAACTTGTCTTCGGCCCGGGTAAGGGATGTGATGCCAAAAGAATAATTGCCAAGTTGTTGCTGGATGTTTTCAAATATCTGTTTCCCCTCTTCGTCCAGATAATATCGCTCCTGCTTCCACGATTCATAGTTTACGGCAATCAGTTTTTTGTTGAGCCTCGACCAGGTAACGTCGCTTACATCGTAATCTTTGTTTTCATAAATCATTTCAAGTTCTTTCCCGTTGGCAATGTCGAAGATTACAATGGCCGCTTTGTCCCGGCCAAGATTGGAAGCGGCAAAAATGTTTTTATTGTCGAAGGTGAATAAAAGAGGGGTTACCGATTCTTTAAAATTGGTTGTAAGCACTGGTTTGAACTTGTCCGACTCTTTTTCGCGGTAAAGCAATTGTGTGTTGATACCGTCAACGATGGCAGTGGCGGCACGCAATTTTCCGGCATGATCAAGGATCCATCCCTGAATATTTCCAGGGTTTTCAGCAAGAAGCTTCATATCGCCGGTATGGATATTCAACCGGTATGGATCGAAAACTTCAGGGTTCCGCTTGTTTAGGCCAATGATCATTTCATCCGGAAAGTCATAAAGGTCATCGATGATTTCAGTCCGTACCTTTGGAAAATCGGTGAAACACTTCAGGTTCGAACCATCTTTGTTTACCCCGTACAGCTTAAAATTTTCATCCCCTCCGGTGTCTTTCAGAAATACAATACGGTCGGGGCTTTTCCAGAAATAACCTGCAATGTCGCGGTCTTTTTCTGAAGTCAACCGGATGGCGCTATCACTGCCAATCTCTTGTACAAAAATGTTCAGCCGGCTTTCATAAGGGCCCAAAAATGAAAAATATTTCCCATCGGGCGAAATCTGAAACCTTGTTTTTTCGGGGTTCTTAAAGAAATCTTCAAGCGGGATCTGTCGTGCCTGCATCGGTTTGTTTTGTTTACAGCTACTTATTAAAAGAGTGCCAAAAATGAAACCTCCCAAAAGGAGAAGGGTAAAAAAACGTGTTTTCATGGTTTTTTATTTTTTTTCAATATTAAGAATTTTTTCCCTGATTCTCCCTGGTTTTCGACAACCCTGTATGTTTCTTCTGTAAATTCGCCCTTAGCCGTGATGAAAAAACCTATGCCTTTGATATCCAGATCAAAATATATTGTCCAATGAACCGTTATTTTAAAAACCAAACCTTGTGGATATTTACCTTCGGAAAAAGCGATGGAAATTTATTTTATTTGCCACCGCAATCTTGATTGTTTCAGCCTCCCTCTATTATACCAATATCCTGGTAAACGAAATCCGGAAAGAGGAACGGAAGAATGTTCAAATATGGGCAGATGCCATTCATAAAAAAGCCGATCTGGTCAATTATACGAACAACCTCTTTGAAGAGTTTAAAAATGAAGAACGCAAACGGGTCTCTATTGTTGCCGAAGCCCAACGTCGTATTTTAACTGCAACCTCAAACGAAGACCTGAATTTTTTTCTAAGCATCATTGGCGAAAACACGACCATTCCCATCATTGTCACCGACGATTCATCCAATATTATGACCTCCCGCAATACGCACCTGAATGGCCAGGTCACAAAATTGGACGGAAAACTGCTGGAAGAATTTTCTGTTTACCCACCCATTGTTGTAAACTATATTTACAATAGAAAAATTTATCTTTATTACAAAGATTCCAACATTTTTGCAGAATTGAAACTGGTTATCGACGACCTGATCCGCTCCTTCTTTTCGGAGGTTGTGTTGAATTCTGCATCCGTCCCTGTAATCATTACCGATAGTACCGGTTCAATCCCGTTTGCCTATGGAAATATCCCGGCCAATAAAATGCAGGATTCAAATTGGGTCATCCAAACCATCGAACAGATGGCTTCACAAAACACCCCCATTAAAGTTGATCTGGCCGGGACAGGGATACATTATATTTACTATCAGGATTCCTTCCTTCTTATACAATTAAAATACTATCCGATTGTACAATTTGGCGTAATTGCTGTTTTTCTGCTGATTGCATATCTTTTGTTCAGTTATGCAAGGAAGTCGGAACAAAACCAGGTTTGGGTGGGAATGGCAAAAGAAACGGCACACCAGTTGGGAACCCCTTTGTCGTCAATGATTGCCTGGATGGAACTGCTCAAGCTGAAAGGGCTGGATGCGGATACCATCAGCGAAATAGAGAAAGACGTTCAAAGACTGGAAACCATCACCGACCGGTTTTCCAAAATTGGTTCTGCTGCAAGGCTTGAAAAGGTCAACATCATAGAAATGGTCCACGATACGGTCAATTATATCCGTTCACGTACCTCCCCGAAGGTTGCCTTTACCGTTTCCCCGGAAGTTTCTGCAAAACTCTTTGTCTCAATAAACCGCCATCTTTTTGAATGGGTCATCGAAAACCTCTGTAAAAATGCAGTCGATGCCATGGAGGGCAGTGGCACAGTCACCATCGATATTTCAGAAGATACCGACCATATACAAATCGATGTGGCCGATACCGGCAAAGGAATTCCAAAATCAAGGTTTAAGACCATTTTTCATCCCGGGTTTACCAGTAAAAAAAGAGGATGGGGATTGGGACTGACCCTTTCAAAACGAATTGTTGAAAATTACCATGCCGGGAAAATATTTGTTAAATCCTCTGCTTTAAATAAAGGGACCACCTTCCGGATACTATTGAAAAAACAGTAATCTTGGCCGGTATTTACATCCATATCCCATTCTGCAGGCACAAATGCCCGTATTGTAATTTTTTTTCGCCGGCAACCATAAAATATCGGGACCCTTTTCTTTTGGCGTTAAAAAAAGAGATTCAACTGCGTAGGGATTATCTGGAAGGTGAACCTGTAAATACCCTCTATTTTGGCGGAGGGACACCTTCGCTTTACCGGCCTGCGGTTTTACAGGAAATTATTGAGATGTTGATGGCATACAATAACTTCCCGGATTTCGCTTCTGTAAAAAATCCGCTGGCCCCGGTAACGCATTTCCCCGTGGGTAAAAAAGAGACCAACCCAATATCCACACCTCCACGGGAGATGGCCAAAAACATTCGGGAAATTACCATTGAAATAAACCCGGAAGATGTTACCGGCCCATTTGTGAACGAGTTGAAACATTCTTCTTTTAATAGGTTCTCCGTGGGGATTCAATCGTTTTCTGACAACGAACTGGTTTGGCTGAAAAGGTCGCATACGGCCCATCAGGCAATCCAAGCCGTGCGGAAACTCCAGGAAGCCGGATTTGAAAACATCAGCATCGACCTGATTTATGGCATTCCAAACTCCACAACGACAAGCTGGCAACAGAATCTCAAAACCGCATTTTCGCTCAACGTTCCGCATATTTCAGCCTATGCCCTGACCATTGAACCAGGCACTCCGCTGGCCTGGATGGTGAAAAACAAAAAGACTCCGGCGGTGGATGAAAAAGTTCAGGTTTCACAATTTAAAGGGTTGATGAAAACAGCCCGGGACCATGGTTTTTATCAGTATGAAATTTCAAATTTTTCCTTGCCTGATAGACATTCCATACACAATACCAATTATTGGATGTCTATACCCTATCTTGGTCTGGGGCCCTCGGCACACAGTTACAACGGAAAATCACGTCGTTGGAATGTTTCCAGCATTTCCGGGTATCTTGAACTTCTGAATGCCGGTAACTGTTTTTATGAGGAGGAAACCCTGTCCCCGGTCCAGAAATACAATGAATATGTGATGACTTCACTCCGGACCATGTGGGGTTGTGACCGGCAAAAAATCTTGTCCGAATTCGGGGCCCCGTTTTACGAAACTTTTATGAAATCAATGGAACCCTTGATTAATAAAGCGTTTTTGAAAGAATCACAGGGAATTTATTATCTGACCGATAAAGGCAAATTGTTTGCCGATGGTGTGGCGTCAGCTTTGTTTGTGGTCACGCCGCTATGAAATATCAAAATTGGTTTTATCCGTTACCGGGGTCAATCGAGCACGATCATTTTTTTTGTTCCCCGGACAGAGTTATTGATTTTTAAAACTACGTAATGAAATCCCGGTGTATTGTCTTTCCTGATAAAGGGAAGGGTATGGTACCCTTTTTCCTGAAACCCTTTGTATAAGGTCCCGGCCAGTTGCCCCAGGCCATTGTAGGCCAACAGGGTAACCTGTCCGGGTTCATCAACAAAATAGGAAATCGAAGTTTGGTGTGAAAAAGGGTTGGGATAAATATGGATCATAAGCGGGGCCAGGGATGGGTTTTTTTCTATATCGTCAACAGAAACAACCATTTCCATTGGTTTTCTGAAAATGCCCCCTCCTGATTTTTCCGGAGTGGTAACGCCCAGAAACATATGTGTCGAATTCACGGTCGCACACGTGATCTCGCCTTCGGGCAAACCAGTAAAATCAATGGAATAAAAATTCATCAGGTCTTCCGAATAATAACCATGCTCCCCAAAGGTAAAAATATAAAACCCGGTAGAGGAAAGAGGGGATTGTATGATCATTACCGTATTTAAAATTTCCATAGGGACATACGCTGTCCAGGTGTCCCCCAGGTCAAGGCTTAGGTATAGTCCGCCTCGGGTTGCAATAAGTACCATGGGCCCCAATCCGGTCAGCTTTTTAACCAGCAAGGCGTTCCCTGTAAGCCCGTTGTTTTTTTCTGTCCAGGTTGTCAGATTGTCGAAAGAATAATAAACCCCGCCATCGGTTCCCATCACCGAAAAATCAATGGAGTTGTCCGAGTAGCCCCCGATGTCATTGACTGTCAGCCCGCTCCCGGAAATTCCTGTATTTCTTTCCGTCCAGGGCCCGGCGTAGTCGGGGGAGGTGAATACCCCTCCGCCATGGGTCCCAATGGCCCATTCAGCCTCATCATCGTTCCCAAACCAGAAGTATCGGATGTCGGTATTGGTCAAACCGGTCGATGTACAATTTTCGTAGGTTGCCAGATTTTGGGTGAAATATGGCCCGTTTGCGGTAGCGACAAAAACACAGGTGCTGATTGGCCCTGGCCTGATGTCATTGATATCAAGGTTCTCCAGGTTTCCGTTAATGGCGGTCCAGGTTGAACCATTATCCAGGGTCCTGAACAAACCGCCCCCATACGTGCCGAGATAAACAGAATCTATATATGAAAACATGGATGTTGGTGGAAAATTCCCCAACCCGGCGCCCACCGGTATCCATTGCGCTGATGCGGAAAAGGCGCTGAAAACTAAAATAAGAATCAATACCTGTTTTTTCATTGATTGTTCCTCCATGGATTTAATGTTTATATTTGTAAAAAAAGAAAAGAGAGTGGCCCGGAAGTGCATGGATAGGCCTGGCGGAAACTGATAATCAAACAAATATAAACTATTAAAACACGAAAGTCAAGTATTGGAATATTTTCGGCTTTTTTCCAAACGGCTTCATTTTTTAATATAGACCTTAATTAACATAAAAATTACATATCATGCTCGAAAAACTGAACAAACACAAATGGTGGCTCATCGTGACCATTGGAATTGCCATGGCCCTGTATATTGTTCTGACGTAACCGAATGTATTGATTTTTATCCCTGCGAAACAATCATCTGTTTTCCAGGCGATCAGGGAAGGTGTTTTTTGTTGAAGGACTCCTCACCAATTTTATCGATTTCGGCAATCATCCGGGTTGTGACAGAAACAATGTAATTTTTCTGTTTGCTGAAATGGATAAACATGGCTGCAAGGTTGACTGCAGCTTCAATTCCTTTTGGGTTTCGGGAGATCACCGTGAAAAACATCTTCCAGTAAAGCAGGCCGGTGGTTTTGTTAAAGCCAGCCTTCTGGCAAACCCTGAGGAAGGAACGCATATAAATCAACCAGGTCATGAAACCGGGTTTGTGCAGGTATTTTGGACGAATTGTCAATCCGGTATAAATAACCCTTTGATAATAGTTGGCTGGTTCGAAAATGGACTCGATCACTTTAATATAATTGGAGAGAATTTGAGTGCGGGGAATGCGTGTTTTAAAATTGAGCCCACTGGTCATCTGATCAATGTCCGATTCGCCTACTGATTTTGCCGCCATTTGAAAAAGCCTTCCTTCTGCCTGCAAACGACGGGTAAGTTGCGTATTTGGCAAAGCATACAGCAGACCAATCATAGCCATGGTGATGCCTGACCCCTGAATCGAATCGACCATGTGCTGAACAATGTTCGGGCTTTCACTGTCAAATCCCATGATATAACCGCCGTTGCTCACCATACCGTACGATAGAATTTTTTGTACTACCGCTTCAATGGGCCGGTTCAGGTTTTGTGTTTTCTGGTTCAGCGCCAGGGTCTCATCTTCGGGGGTTTCAATACCGAGGAATACATACCTGAAATCAACTTCCTGCATGAGCCGTAACAATTCATCATCATCGGCCAGGTTGACAGAGGCTTCTGTGGTAAAATAAAATGGATGATGCCGTTTTTCCAGCCATATTTTCATCTCCTGTAATAAGGATTTGACTTTTTTCTTGTTGCCGATAAAATTATCGTCAACCATATCAATATGTCCACGGTAACCCAGATTGTATAACGCTTCCATCTCCCGGATCAACTGTTCGTTGGTTTTGTATCTTGGAATCCGGCCATAGAGCTCGATTACATCACAAAATTCGCAGTTGAACGGGCATCCCCGGATAAACTGTAACCCAACCATGATATAATTCCGGAATTGGATCAAGTCGAACCGGGGAACAACCGCAATCTGCATATTGGCTTTTTCAACGGAAACATACCTGCCCCTGGTAGCCCCGGATTTCAGATCGCTTAGAAACGAAGGAATGGTTACCTCTCCTTCGCCAAGAACCAAAAAATCAGCTTCCTTATATAAATCGGGTTGAGACGTGGGATCGGGGCCCCCGACTACCATAGGACGATCCAACCCGTGCACCCGCTGAATTAAAGAGAGCATGCTGTTCTGCTGGGGAAGCATCCCCCCGGTGCAAACAACATCTGCCCATAACAAATCTTCATCCTCTAAGGGTTCTACATTTTCATCGATTAGCCGGAAAGTCCACCATTGAGGCAATAGCGCTGCTACCGTGAGCAATCCAAGCGGCGCAGCCGGATATTTTGCCCCGACAATGTTGCAAACATCAAGATAATTCCAAAAGCTATAAGCCGAAAATTTTGTCTGGACCAATAAACAGTTACTTGCCCCGCTATACAAATCTCCCATCACAATTGTTCTCCCTTTTTTAATAACTTGATTTGCGCCCATGGGCAAACTTTGTCCCGGATCCCGGAACGGGTTGCAACAGTTACCTACCCTCTGTTCGGGGGGATGGGGTGGGCGCGTATATGAATTTAACGGCAATTCAGTGGATATATTATTATTCCGCAAACCGGTTTAATATTATTGGTAAATTGTACCCCAAAACGAACCCAAACCATTTAACAGATAAAATTATGACATTCAATGCAAAACAAATTTCAGAATTGATTCAGGGGGTCATTGAGGGCGATCCGGATGTTATTATTGAGAAGGTTTCAAAAATTGAAGAAGGAGGACCCCGCTCTATCTCTTTTCTTTCAAATCCGCTTTACAATCAATATATTTATAAAACAGAGGCATCCATTGTCATCGTTAACAAATCATTTGTCGCGGAACATCCTGTTAAGCCTACCCTCATCCGGGTGGAAAGCGCCGAAGTGGCATTTGCAAAATTATTGGAAATTTATAACCAGATAAAAGACAATAAAACCGGAATTTCAAAACAATGTTTTATTGACAGCTCAGCCCATCTGGGCGATCATTTATATATCGGGGAATTTGCCTGGATTGGCGAAAACGCCTGGATTGGCAACAACGTTAAAATCCATCCGCAGGTTTACATTGGCGACAATACCCGGATTGGCGATAACACCGTGCTATATCCCGGAGTGAAGGTGTATTCCGATAACATCATTGGTCAGGATTGTATATTCCACTCCGGTGTCGTGATCGGAAGTGACGGGTTCCGGTTTGCCCCCGGAAACGAGGGAAAGAAAAAAATACCGCAGATTGGCAATGTGGTGATTGAAGATGATGTGGAGATGGGCGCCAATTGTGCTGTTGACAGGGCCACCCTGGGTTCGACAATCATCCGGAAAGGGGTTAAGCTGGATAACCTGGTCCATATTGCCCATAATTGCGAAATTGGGGAAAACACCTATATTGCGGCTGCAACCGGCATCGCAGGTTCAACGAAATTGGGAAAAAACTGTCTGATCAGCGGACACGTTGCCATGGCCCCCCATCTGACCATTGCCGACAACACTTCGATGGGAGGGGCTACCGGAGTGTCAAAAAGCCTTACCAAACCGGGGCTTAGCTATCTTGGCTCCCCGGCAATGGAAGTCTCGAAATTCAGAAGATCGATTGTTCATTTCCGGAACTTTCCCCGGATTGTGGAACGGATTGAAAAATTGGAAAAGGAACAAAATAAAGAACCTGATAGATAAAACAGTAAATAGATATTGTAAAATCATTTTTCCCGAAACGGACCGAATATTTTTGAAAAATGTTTAACCCATAATTATTGATCCCATGAAAACAAAAACCACCCGCATCCTTTTATTTGCATTGTTTTGGGTCGGATTGGCCCTCTTTTTGACACCGTTTTCCTTACAGGCACAAAGAAAAACGGAACGCACTCCATCAAAAAAAGAAAGATCAACCCTTTCAAAACCCGCCACAAAAAGCGGAAACACAAGTAAAAACAAAGGCCAAAAACAAATGTCCGGCACTAAAAACAACGCCAAACCTGCTTCTGCCGACAAAAAACAACCGGAAAAGCCAACGGATGCAAAAAGAAGCAAACCTGCCGATACGAAAACCACCATTGACAAATCTTCAACCGGGAACAAAACCAATGTTAGCGGTAATGAAATAAATGTCGATAACCGTAAAACCAATGTAAACATTGACAATAGTAAGAATGTAAATGTAAACGTGAATAAAAACACGGTGGTTGTAGCCAACCCCAGGCCCTATACCCGCCCGCCCTATTCCTATGGCGGCCACCGTTACTATGCCTACCACCCGTATCATTATCACCCGTATCATCCTTACGTCTGGGGGCCCGTGTGGCACCCCTGGGGCTTTTTTGTCGCTACCTTAGCGGCTACTGCAATTATTGTTACCGTTGCAAACCAGCAATATCATTATGACCAGGGTGTTTATTATGTGGCTGGCAGCAATGGTTATACGGTTGTTCCCGCCCCTGTCGGCGCTACCATTGTTGCCCTGCCACCAGGCTCGCAAACCGTGGTCATCAACGAAACAACGAACAACTATTACTATGGTGGGACCTATTATGAGAAAAAACCGGAAGGATATGTCGTTGTTCCCCCAACGGCCGGAGCGGTGGTGGAAAACCTGCCGGAAGGCGGAAAAGAAGTTAAAATTGGCGAAGTAACCTACGTGCAGGTCGGGGAGACCTATTATCAACCCATAGTGCAAGATGGAAAAAACATGTACGAGGTTGTTGATGTGAAAACTGATAAATAGCCCCCGTACGTTTAATCCTTTTATTAAGACAATATGAAAAAAATACTGCTCTTTTTGTTTTTTGCCGGATTGTTTTCCCCGGTACAATCGCAGGAGAAATCGTATGATACCATTGCCGTGGTGATCCTCGATCACATGAGCGCCATTGTGGGGGATATGGTCTCCTGCAGGTTTAACCTTGATGTTGAGACCGACCTGGCCGATCCAGACCTGGGGTTGATAACCAATCATGAAACGTGCGATGTTGCATTCGACGGACCCGACAAAATGTTGATGCATATCCGGGGCGACAAAGGGCACCGGGGATATTGGTACAGCGGAAAATCGCTTACCTGGTACTCCTTCACCGAAAACAATTATGTGGTGATCGACGCCCCCGATAACACCATCGCAATGATCGACACCATCAACAGTTTGTATGGGATTGATTTCCCGGCGGTGGATTTTTTCTATCCCACGTTTACCGATGACCTGATTTCCCAGTGCGATTATATTGCATTCAAAGGCAAAACACGGTTAATGGATAAAAGTTGTTTACAGATTGTGGCCAGGAACGAGAAAATGACAATGCAATTCTGGATATCGGATGAGATGATGTTTCTTCCGGTAAAAATGGTTATTGATTATAACGAAAAATCACAAATTCGCCGATACGAAGCAACATTCTCCAACTGGCAGATAAACCCAGGGTTTCCACAGCCCATGTTTGAGTTTGCGATCCCAACGGGGGCAAGACCAATATCCATACTTCCGCAAAAATAAAACAGGTTTAATTCATTCAATTGTTCACGAAATGAAAACGTTCAATCAATTATTCCCCAGGTTTCTTTTCTTTTTGGCAATGGTAATTTTCTTTTTACCGGAACCATTACAGGCACAAAGGATGGGCCATGCCGGTGGGGGCGCACGCATGGGCGGGGGAGGAGCCTCCCGTTCCATCAACGGCGGCAGCAGGCCTTCGGCAAACAGGCCTCCTTCAAACAGTGGATGGAACCGTCAATCGCCCGGATCGCGCAATATGTATTCAGGAAACCGGCAGGGAACAAATACCAGAACAGGCGACATGAATACAGGCACGCGCAACATCAATACTGACAACAGGACCAAAATCAACAACTCGCAAAACGTCAATATCAACGTTAACCGGAATGTTGCAGTACGGGTGAATCCAAGACCTTATCCACGGCCTCCTTATGTATATGGTGGGTTCAGGTATTCCTGTTACCATCCCTATGTTTATCATCCATTTTATCCCTTTTACTGGGGCCCGATGTGGCACCCCTGGGGCTTTTTTGTCACTACGTTGGCTGTTACCGCCATTGCGGTCACGGTTGCCAGTCAGCAATACTATTACGACCAGGGGATGTTTTATGTGTCAGGCAATGGTGGTTATACTGTTGTACAGGCCCCTGTTGGCGCTACCATAACAACCCTGCCTCCCGGAAGCCAAACCGTAGTGATCAACGAAACCACCAACAACTATTACTATGGGGGTACCTATTATGAAAAAACGGGGGAAACCTATACCGTTGTCCCCCCAACTGCCGGCACTGTGGTCGAAAAATTGCCTGAAGGCGGCAAGGAGGTTAAAATTGGCGAAGTAACCTATGTCCAGGTGGGGGAAACCTATTACCAACCCATTGTACAGGATGGGAAAAATATGTACGAAGTTGTCGATGTTCAAAAAGGAACATGATGGGTAAAACCACAAACATGTATTTCGATAAACATCAACAAGTTAGAGTGACCGGTTAACAGATAGGGTAACTTATCTAAGGGTTTGAATTGGAACCATTGGCATCCCCGTAGCACAGACCGTAAAAATTGAAAGTAACATTGCTTCCATCAATGATTACAGGCAGATTGTCAAAAAGCCAGTCCCCTGTGGTAAATGAATTGATAAGATTTGCAATGCGCTTTTTGATAAGAAGCACATCTGCCGCTGAAAGTCCCCCGGAACCATTAACATCGCCCGATGCCAGAAAAATCCCGGCCAGAAATGCAATGTTTGCAATGTGTTTCTTATATAACAGAACATCGGCGGCAGTGACCCCTGCCCATGCTTTTGTTGTTGACGGTTCCAAGGTATAAGTGCCATTGGAAAGACCGGTAAAAAGATACTCCCCCAAAGCATTGGTGGTGGTTGTTGCAATGATGGTCCCGGAAGCATTTTTCAGGTTTACGGTAATGCCCGACAGAGGACTCTGTGCCCCATTGGGATAGGTGATAAGGCCATCCAACGAATAGGATTCACCTCCCTGCCAGGAAATTTTGCAATATCCGCCGGCGCCCAGCGCGCGGGGACCGCCATTGCCATTGCCGCCGCCCCCGCCCCCGCCCCAGTTGCCCCCATCTACAGCCGGGTTTGTGATATTGCATCCACTATCGGTAAAACCGGCTCCTTTGCCGCCATCCCCCCCTGGAGCGCCACCACCTGGGCCTCCGGCCCCACCAGGGGTCAAACAATTTCCCGTCCAGGGTATGGTGTTGCCCCCATTCGATCCATGGGTCAACGATCCGGCAGCGCCAGCGCCCCCTCCACCAAAATAGGTCCAGTAACCCCCTCCACCTGTTCCGCCAATCCTGTTGGCAAGGGTCCCGTTCGTCCCAACGCCCCCGGCGCCTCCACCTCCTAAATTGGGATTTGGCACCCAGAAACCGTTTTCACCACCGGAGGCTGAAATCAACGCATCTACACTGGTGGTCCCCGAAACCGCCCCGCTCCCGCTAACCCCTACCGTCACTGTGAGCGTTGCAAGCGGTGTTACGGTGTATTCTCCTTTGGCATACCCGCCACCGCCTCCGCCGCCGCCACCATTACCGCCACCATCGCCCCCTGCACCGACGACTTCAATGGTTATCGCAGAAACCCCCGCCGGAACAGTAAAAGTACCGGAGGTTGTAAAACAAAGTGAATCCTTTTGTGAAAATAAATTGCCCCCGGTAATCAATACCAAAGCAAATAGAAAAATGAAAATCAAAAAATGCTTTTTCATGGTTTTACGGTTTTAAGGGTTCATGACTAAATATGAATTATTACGAATGGCTTTGTCATTTGAGAATTATCTTGGAAGTTTCCATCGTTTCATTTTGCATTAAGGAAACAAAGTATATGCCGCTGGGTTTTCCTTCCAGGGACAACTCTTTTGAGGTACCTGCAGTTATTTCCTTCGTCATAACATATTTTCCCCATGGCCCGTAAACCTTCACTAAAACCGGTTGAAATGCATGTTTGGAAAAGAGTTCAACGACAAATTTTCCGGAAGTTGGATTGGGATAAACACGGAAACGTTTTTCTGAAAGCAAAATATCAGTAAACGTTTCTCCCTTTTCAGGAGACATACTGGCTATGGCCGCCCCCTTTGCATCACAATAGGCTCCTGTTGTGGTGATGTACCCGTTCAGGTAAGCGCCGTTAATAACTGAAGTTCCCGCAAGCAGCCGGATTGCCTGTCCGGAAACCAGGGTCACCGAACCTCCCGGTTCAACACTAAAAATAGTCCCGTTTCCAGCTACGTTGATGGTTTGTGTGGCATTGTAACACGCGCTCTGCCCATTACCGATAATGATGTCGTTCAGATTGAGTTCCACCGGAACAGGTTGTATCCCGGTAACTGAACCGTTGTTGTATTCAGGGAAAAACAGGATACCATCGTAATCGCCAAATTCCTTTGGGGTAGGGTCATCGCTCCAATTTACCGGAGAAGTGGCAGAAGATCCGTTCCAGGTAAACCGGATGGTGAAAAAAGAACCATTGGATATGAAAATCCCCTGGTCAGAAGCCGCCCAGATAAAGGCGAGTTTGCCCGGGGTGACTTCTGCAATTAAAACGTCACTAATGCCCGGATACCAGGATGTTACAGTGTCATAGGACATAAGGGAAGGATCGTATTCAATAGAAAATTGAAAAGAACCCATATTCACGATTCCTGAAGCGGTAACCCGCAAGGAAACCGGTCCTGCAGCTATTCCCGTAACATCAGGAATGGTAAGCGTTGGGGTCCCGGGCACTGGGAATAGGCCAAAGATCCGGGAATGGACCGGATTGGGAAAAACAGGGTTTGAAAAAACGCAAATAGCAAGTGTATAAAGATTGATGAAAATTAAGGCAAAACATTTTTTCATGGTAGAATATAAATGGGGTTATGTTTTCTTTTTTTGTTGAAGCCTATCGATTTAAGTGTTATCATTTTGACATCAGGCAGCTACAAATATATGACACTAAATCGATAATTGGATTCGTTTATGAAAAATCTTTTCTTGTTGGTTCCACCCTTATCTGTCAACTTCAAATAAACGTTATCTGAACGAAAATCGCTTTGCATTTTCATTAAGAAGCCTTACTTTTGCGAAGTTTTTTAGCAGATTATCCATGATTCAAATGTATCAGATTATGAAAAAGGTAAAAATGATCGCTTTTGTCATGATTGCGATGATGGTGTTGTCAACTTCCTGTTCCGACAACAATTCAAATGGTGTTTCTTCTTTTGAAAACCCTGAGCTTTGGAAAACGTTAAAGGGATCCGACTGGGCAGCCTGGTCGGGCGAATTGGGGACAGAAATAAAATTTATTGGCAACGACCGGGCCATTGTCATGGAATGGGCCAAAGATTCGTTGACCCAGGCATGGGTACGCAAAGGTTCTTTTGCCGGAACGGTCGAATTTATAGATGAATCCTGGTTCCTGATTCATTGCCAAAATGCCAGCAAAGCTTTTCTATACACCAAGGCCGATAACACGTTCGAGAATTCCGATGGGGCTATTTTCAGGGTGAACCAAATAAACGCCTTTCACACAAAAAAATAATCCAGGTAAGCCCTTGTTCCATTTTGGACTTTGTCCTCTTTGGTAGTTTCTCACCGCATCATGCAGCAGGTTCAGGCGATCGAACATCCGTGCATTAACAGGGGTCATCGAGGAACATTTAGTGATTCCAGTTTTTAAATGGATTCTTTATCAGCATGGCGTTGTAGTAACGTTTGTCGCCTGTGACCTCTTTTCCCAGCCATGGAGGACTTATGTACGATGTGTCTTCCTCAGGCAACTCTAATTCGGCAAGAATAAGTCCCTGGTTGTCTCCATAAAATTCATCTACTTCGAAGGTCAGTCCCCCGGCCTCAGGAATCAGGTACCGCGATTTGTCGATCACTCCAGGTTCGCACAGTAGCAATAGATGCTTGGCATCCTCAACAGAGATCTCTTTCTCCCATTCGAAACGGCTGGCCCCGGAAGTGCTGCATTTGCCCTTAATGGTGATATAGCCTTGGTCACCCTTGATGCGTACCCTTACCGTTCGTTCGGGGACCGTGGATAAATACCCCTGGACAATGTGTTGAACAGTTGTTGCCTCTTTCTTAAAAAAATCTCCTGATACCAGAAATTTTCTTTCGATTTCTTTTCCCATATAATGTGAAATTAATTGGCCAGGGGTTTGGGAGAGCCATGGGTCCACATCCCCGAAAATTGTATCATTCACCAAATAACCAAAGCGGGGTTTTTCCACTTTCACCCCTTGCCGGTCGCGCTATGACCCGACCATTTCCGTCCGGTCTCAAAAATAAGCAATATTTCATGGCTGGTGCCTTTTTAGAGTGTCATCAGGCCATTGATGAATCTTTCCAATTTTTGTTTTACTTCGGTTTGTGATGTGCTAAAATTGTTTATGATTATTGAAAAAACAAGGTTTTTCCTGTTTTTGGTGCTCATATAACCGGCCAAACTTTTAACCCGGGACATGGTACCGGTTTTTGCCCGGAGATTGCCCTGGACAGGAGTATCGTTGAACATTTTACGGAGGGTTCCCGTAACCCCGGCCAACGGCAGTGAATTATAAAAGGCATCTGAATACGCCGATTTGCGCATATATTGCAACACAAAAACCAATTGGCGGGAAGTAAGGGCATTGTACCTTGAAATCCCACATCCATCGAAAATAAAAAACCCGCCGGTATCCATCCCTTTGTCTTTCCAGAATTCAGCAACAGCACGTACTCCCGAATCATCACTTCCATTATGAAACCGTTTTAACCCAATATGCTTAAGGAGATGTTCGGCATAAAGATTATTGCTTTCCTGGTTGGCAATGTGGACCAGGGTAGCTACTCCTGGCGAAAAGCTTGACCCCAGGGGCATCCTGTCATCTGCCAGCGTTTTCAATGTGGCGGTGTCGTTGACCCTGGTATAGTTCCATGCTTTCCCGGTAATATAAATACCTTTTTTCATTAACAGGTTAAAAAACAGGGCGGCGGTTGCAGCGGGGGGATCGGGGATGGTCCCAAAACAGGAAAACTCTTTTTCCCCTTTTGGTACCCAACCCAAAATATATTTTTCGTTTCCATAAGGATCGCCTGAAAGATAAATACTTTCTTCTGCAATATCGGCTTCCCTGACGTAGTTGTGGAAAACAAGATCGGACAGGTAAGGTTGCAAATGATTGTTGGTGGGCGCATAAGGATCTTTGGTGTGGATGTGGGTCGATAGTTGATACACATTCCCGGAAATGGAAAGCCCGGATGCAGCAGCTGCATACGAACTGTTTATTTCCCCCCAGGTCCATGTGGATGGAATTGGGAACCGGTCAAAAATCCGGCCATCCCCAATGATATTGCCTTTGATGGTATCAATATCGAGCGCCTTGACCGCATCTGCCCAGCGGTTAAAAGCCCTTTCGGGAGAAAATGTCGGGTCGCCCCCCCCTTTAATAAATAGGTTCCCGTAAAGAACCCGTCCCGATATTTGTCCACTGTATTGAAGCATCGTGCCAAAACTTTTTACACCCCCCAGCAGCTCCAACGCTGTTGCCGTAGTGAAAATTTTTAAAACACTCGCAGGGACAAGGCTCAGGTCGGCGTTGTGCGAAATCAAAGTTCGGGGCTGCAGTGCCGTGAAATCCGTAACTAAGATACCGATTCCGGAATTCCGGAAACAACTGTCCCTGATCAAGGTGTCTAAGTACAATGCTGCAATTTCGACATCACTTTTTTTGGGACTTTCCCTGGTTAAACGCCCCGGAGAAGAAAGGGTTTCACTTTTTTTGTCCCCCGTGGAACAGGAAATCAAAATGAAAACGAAAAAAACCAATAACAAAAATGGGGCCTTACAAAAAAGCATCGGGATCAATTGAAAAAAAGAATGAAAGTAGAAAAATTTTATAATCACTGATAAAGAAACCGCTTTATGCTCTTTTTGGGCGTTTTTTCGAATTCGTTGGCAACAATATCAAAATCGGCAACCCGGATGTATTTTGGGAGCTGGTGATGCAGGTCGTCCATATAACCTTTGTAAATTTCCGGCAAGTTTTCTTTGGTATTCCCTGCTTTTTCCACAGCATCATAATCCGGATATATCAGTGCAACAAGCTTCCCGGCCCGTTCGATGACCAACGATTCCATGACCATAAAACGGTTGTTTAGAAAAGCTTCAATCTCTTCGGGATAGATGTTTTTTCCCGATGGGCCCAGGATCATGCTTTTGCTTCGTCCTTTGATATAAATATTGCCTTCACGGTCCATCAAGCCAAGATCGCCCGAATGAAGCCAGCCATCTTTATCAATAACAGCACGGGTAGCCTCTTCATTTTTATAATAACCCATCATAACATGATTTCCCCTGAGTAGAATTTCTCCCGTCTGATGAAGGGGATCGGGAGCGTCGATTTTTACTTCCAGTTCATCAACAACCCTTCCCGAAGCGCTCAACCGGGTTGTCTTCCAAGAGGCATACGAGATCAATGGCCCGCACTCGGTCATTCCATAACCAACGGTAAATGGAAAGTTTAACTTTTTAAAAAACTTTTCTGCTTCGGGATTAAAGGGAGCGCCACCAATAACCAATTCCCTGAAATTGCCCCCAAAAACCTCAACCATCTTCTGCCTGATTTTACGATAAAGGACAAGGTTCAACAAGGGAACCCGGATCATAGCGTGCAATAAGGGTTTGCGAAAGAGGGGAAGAATTTGTGTTTTGTAAATTTTTTCGATGACCAGGGGTACCGAAAGAATCAGGGCTGGCTTGATCTCCTGAAAAGCCTGCATGATGATTTTTGGCGAAGGGGTCTTCGTCAAAAAAGTGATGTCGCATCCGAGGGTGAAGGGAAATAAAAATTCAAAAGCACATCCATACGTGTGGGCCAGTGGAAGAAATGAGAGAATTTTATCACGAGGGTTTAGCGGCATGTTCCGTTGGGCGAAAAGGATGTTTCCCAACAAGCTTTTATGTTGAAGGACAACGCCCTTCGAAAAACCAGTGGTACCAGAAGTATAACTGATCACCGCAATGTCGTCCACATCGGAATCGGGAAAATCCATCATTTCTGGAAAAACTTCCATCGGTTCCTTAAACAATCCGATATCGGGCAATACAATGCGTTCTTCCGTGACAAGGGTACGGCTGAAGAGAACGTTCAATTCGGGAATGCTCAATATGATGCCAAGCAAAGGCATGGAATCCGGACTCAACTCTTTGAAAATTGACTCTTCAACAAAGAGCAAAACAGCGTCGGAATGGGTAACAATGGAATGTACGTCCGATGGTTTAAAATCAGGTAGGATGGGAACGATAACCGCGCCATAGGTCACAGTGGCAAGGTATAAAATACCCCAATTGGCCGAATTCTTGCCAAGCAGGGCAATTTTATCCCCTTTTTTAATGCCCGCAGATTGAAAAAACCGGTGAACCAAAAGAATTTTTGAACCAATTTCACGATACGTAAAATGATCCCCTCCATAATCCGAGAGGGACTGTAAATCCCAATTCTTTCGGATTGCAAGGGCAAAAATATCAACCAGGCTTGAAGGATCAGGTTTCATATAATTATATTTAGGGGACTAAGAGCTTGTTTAAATTTAGCTTTTCTACCCATATGAAATCCCTAAAGGGATTTTTAAACAATTTTTAAGTTACAATTATATGAAAAAAAAACCTGGTTCAATATTTATTTAAATTAATAAATAAACATTCCCCTTAAATAATTTGATTTTTCAAAAACTTCAAGTACGTTTGTATCACTAATCGTATATGTATGAAGAAGTTTTTTTTCTGGGGACTGGCAATCCTTGTCATTGTTCTGGGCCTTTTTATTTACTGGAAATATTTCTTCACCTATAGTGAAGGAAACAGGGCCGGGCTGCTGCAGAAATTCTCCTACCGGGGCACACTTTTTAAGACCTATGAAGGAGAAATGGTGATGAGCAGTGTCCAAAGCAATAAAGAAGTGGTACTCGCTTCCGAAAAATTTTTGTTTTCAGTCGAAGATGAAAAAACCGCCAATAAATTAAAACAACTTCAGGGTTATCTCGTTGTTGTCCATTACAATGAAAAAAATGGCAAGCTTCCCTGGAGGGGAGAATCAAAATATATTGTCGATAGCGTCCAAATCCAACATTGACCCCGGAGCATTTTCTCTCCCCCGGGGTCATTCCTGCCCCCTTTATCTGGCTTTTTTACCGGCCTTTTTCTTCCATTCTGTAAAAAACCCTTTTTTTTCGGCGTAAACCCGAAAAAAATCGGTGTAATATTAAGAAATTAGTTGATTAACTATTAAATTAGTTGTATCTTTATCGGCCTAAAAATTAATTGATAACCGATCTGTAAAAATCCAATCATGAAATTTCCAGGCCAATCCCACCAGGAACTAACCCGTGCCGAAGAACAGGTAATGCTGGTTTTGTGGAAAATTGAGAAAGGGGTAATCCACGATATCCTACAGCGGTTCCCCGACCCCAAACCTGCCTATAATACGGTATCGACCATTGTCAGGATATTAGAGCAAAAGGGGTTTGTCAACCATAAGGCATACGGGCGGACCTATGAATATTTTCCTGTAGTCCCGCGCAGTGACTATACCCGTCAGTATCTGGGTAATTTTCTGCGGAACTACTTTGGGAACTCTTTTCAATCGCTGGCCTCTTTTTTTGCCAGGGAAGAAAAACCCTCGCTTCAGGAACTGGAAGAACTCCTAAAGATTATAAACCAGGAAATTTCAAATCAACAAAACCAACAAAACCAACACCATGAATGACCTGCTAATTTACCTTTTTCAGGCATCCTGTTGCCTTGGGGCCCTGTACTTTTTTTATGTTTTCCTCCTGGGCCGTGAAACCTTTTTCAGGATCAACCGTTTTTTTCTTTTGTTCGCTCCCGTTATCTCTCTGATCATCCCCCTTGTCCCAATCCATTTTACAACGACTGCTTCCCCGGAGATTTTTCAAGCCATGATCGATCCCGTATGGATAACTTCCGGTCAAATCATCACGACAGATAACCGTTTTTCATCGTTGATCGGCATTTTGCCTTACCTGTTTCTGACCGGGTTTGTATTTTTCGTTTTACGCTATTTTATCCGGTTGATCCACATCCTGATCCTGATTAACCGGGGCAAGTTACATCAGATCGGAAAGGTGAATGTGATGCTCCTTCCCGGGGAATGCGCCCCATTTTCTTTTTTAAACCTGATTTTTATCCCCGAAACAGAGGTGGATAAAAAATCGTTAAACACCATCCTTCTCCATGAATTGGTCCACATTCGCCAGGGCCACTCCATCGACCTGCTCCTGATGGAGTTTATCGCTGCTGTAATGTGGTTTAACCCGTTCGTTTGGTTGGTCCGTCGCGAATTGAAATCCATTCATGAATTTCTTGCCGATCAGGGGGTGCTTCGCGTTGGCATTTCGAAAACCGAGTATCAACAGTTGATTTTTTCTGAATCTACCGGATTGGCTTTTAATGCCATTGTTAATACGTTTAATTATTCACATCTTAAAAAAAGAATGGTTATGATGACAAAACATGTTTCTTCACCTTGGGCAATGGGAAAAGTTGCCCTGGCGCTTCCCGTTATTGCAGGGGCCATCTGCTTTTTTGCCATAGTCAACAACGGCTCTGCTGCCGCTCAGGACCAGAATAAAAAAGTTAAGAAAACAGAAACTCCTGCCGCTACCCCTTCCACCGCGACACAACAGGTGCCCCCTTCTTCTTCAACACCTCCCCCACCGCCTCCTCCCCCTGCTCCAGCGGATCAATCCCAAACAAAAATGTCGAAACCGGATGTCATGCCAAAATATCCGGGAGATCAAAAAGCGTTGCAAAATTTTTTAATCGAGAACATTAAATATCCAGAAAAAGCCAAACGCGACACCGTTCAAGGGAAAGTCTATATCAAGTTTGATGTGGGCGCCGATGGCAGCCTCTCCAATTTCAAGGTACAAAAGGGCATTGGAAGCGGTTGTGATGAAGAAGCCTTGAGGGTGGTAAAAATGATGCCCAAGTGGATCCCTGCTACCAAAGAGGGAAAACCGGTAAAAAGCAATGTGGTTATCCCCATCATGTTTGCATTGAGATAAGATAAGAACGCAAAGCAGGATAAAAAGGGAAAGACCAAACCAAAGCCGTCGCCCCTGACAAAAAAAACTTAATTGTTTTGATCCAGGAAATCTACCAGGATGCGGTTAAAAACATCCGGGTGGGTTTCCATGGGCATGTGATAAGCATCGGGAATGACGGTCAGTTCGACAGATGGAACGGCCCGTTTTAGTTTTTTTCCCGTAGCCAGCCGGATGGTACGGTCTTTTTTTCCCCAGATCAACAACACAGGAAGTGATTTTAAACCATTGGCATTCAGGGGGCGGATTTCATCGGAGTTCGCCAGCAAATTGACGACAGTTTCGGCCGTGCCGTCTATCAACAAGGGTTCAAGGTATCCGTTCACGGTGGCTGAATCGGGAAGAAAACCATAAGCCCCTTTTAATTCCCTCCTGAATTTATTGAAAGAAAGATAGTTTTTTTCTGTGTAGGATAGCAATAACTTTTTGTATAGGGGATGGTTAACCAAGCCTACCACTGTTTTTTCAACATTGTCATTTTTTATAAAGACCATGCCGCTTACAAGAACCAACGACCTGATTTTGTCCGGCCGGGTCAACGCCACTGCCTCTGCTGTTCCCCCGCCCATGGAATGGCCCACAATATTCCAACGGGTGGTATCCCCCTGGTCAATCGTATCCAAAAGCTTCCATATAATTTGTGCGCGGTTGCTTTGTGACTGGTTTACCTCAACCGATCGTTCACTGTACCCAAACCCGGGCAAATCGATGGCATATACCTGGTATTGTGCTTTGACAAGGGTATCGAAATTATTTCTCCAGCAAAAAGTTGATCCGCAAAATCCATGAATAAGCAATACTTTCCCCCGTGGACGAAGAAGGTCCTTGTTCCAGATACGGTAATGGATGCGCAGGGAATCAACAACATGGAAATGACTGTTTTCATAAGGGCGTTCCGGGATTTCGTTTTCCCCCCCCGGGTTTTTGAAACTTGCTGAAATTCCAAGCGTGGCGATTAAAATAATAAGGATTGGTTTGATGAAGTTGTACATTGTTTTCTGTTTATCGTTGCAAAAATCTGAAATTTTTTTATATCCCTCTGTGATATTCTGTTTTACCGTTTTGGATTCTTTACCTTTGCGATCAATTATTGGATGGCTTCCCCCAACCCATCTGCTTTGATGAATATCGGGAGAACGGGGAGCCGTTCACAAAAATTTTTACGCCTATTTATGGAAAAGAGAAAAAATACAGTATATCAGCCCATTTTATTGGCCCTGGTATTGGCTTTGGGAATAATATTGGGTGTTTTCCTGGGAAACCGTACCGGAGGCTTTAACGGTTTAGGCCTTAATAAGGACAAACTTCGTGAAATTGTCAGGTATGTGCATGAAAATTATGTGGATACCATCCCTGTGGGGCGCCTGGAAGAAAAAGCAATTACCGGGATGTTGGAAAAACTTGATCCCCACTCGGCCTATATTACGGCTGCCGAGTTTCACGAAGCCAACGATCCTTTACTGGGCAGTTTCGAAGGAATCGGGGTTCAGTTCCGGATTGAAAACGACACGGTTACGGTCATTAACCCCATCGCCGGAGGGCCTTCGGAAAAACTGGGAATCCGTGCCGGCGACCGCATCGTAAAAATTAATGGTGAAAATGTTGCAGGGATAAAAATCAGTAACAATACGGTTATGCATAAACTTAAGGGCCCCAAAGGGACCGAAGTGGAAGTTGCCATTTTTCGCAGAGGAGCAGGAAATTTGCTTGATTTTATCATTACCCGCGATGTCATCCCAACCTACAGCATGGATATCGCCTATATGGTTGAACCTGGAATCGGTTATATCCGGCTTAACAATTTTTCGGCTACTACCCACGATGAAGTTTATCACGCATTGGAGGCCTTAAAAAACGAAGGAATGGAAAAACTGATTTTAGACCTCCGGGGAAACGGGGGAGGGTTTCTCCAGGCTGCCATCGACGTTTCAAGTGAATTCCTTGCCAAAGAGACCCTGGTCGTTTATACCGAGGGCATGAACCATAAAAAAGAAATTTTCAGATCAGGAGGAGAAGGGCTTTTTGAAGATGGACCATTGCTTGTCATGGTTGACGAAGGATCGGCATCTGCCTCCGAAATTGTTGCCGGGGCCATTCAGGATAACGACAGGGGCCTTATTCTGGGAAGGAGAACCTTTGGGAAAGGCCTTGTCCAGGGGCAGTTAAATTTCAAAGACGGAAGCGCCTTGCGACTTACCGTAGCCCGGTATTATACCCCCACGGGCAGGTGCATCCAACGGCCCTATGCTCATGGATTGGATGCCTATAACAACGATTTTATGGAACGCTTCCAGAATGGCGAATTAGAAAACCCCGATTCAATTAAATTCCCCGATTCGCTCCGCTATACCACCCCCGGTGGAAAAACCGTTTATGGTGGAGGTGGAATCATGCCCGATATCTATGTCCCCCTCGAAAAAGATTCTGCATTGACATTCTTTAATATCTGTGTCAACAAAGGACTCCTTTATCAATGGGCTTTTGACTATACCGACCGGAACAGGGACCGCTTACGGCGATATGACAATGTGGACCGGTTTGACCGCGAATTTTTTATTTCCGGCGAACTCTACGCGGAGTTCCTCAGGTATGCAGAAAAAAAAGGGGTTAAGCACCAGGGCAAGGATCTTTCAAAGTCCGACCGGTATATCCGTACCATGCTTAAAGCCTATATCGGAAGAAACATATTAGATAACGAAGGTTTTTTTCCTGTTTTAAACACCATCGATCCTGCCTTCAATAAAGCCGTACAAATTCTTAAAAACAAAACCTGACATAAACATGGTTTTTTCTTTTTCAAAAGGAAAGGTTGCCTTTTTTCTTGGGCAGGATATGGACGGGACCTGAAAATTCGTTATTTTTATCTTTTTATTTCAAAAATTTCAAAGGATTAACATTGTCTTTTAGGTATGGTGAACTTTCGTTGGCTGATCGATTACAATCCGGTTTTATTGGCCCTGGGGGCTACTTTGTTTACCTGGTTTATTACGGCATTGGGCGCGTCCATGGTTTTTTTCTTTAAAACCATAAATAAAAAAATTCTTAATTCAATGCTGGGTTTTGCTGCTGGTGTAATGATCGCCGCAAGTTTCTGGTCATTGCTAAAACCGGCCATTGATATGGCGGAAAAAAACAGCTCCACACCCTGGTTTCCGGCGCTCATCGGGTTTTTGTCGGGCGGCGCTTTTTTATTGCTTATTGATAAGTTGTTGCCGCATCTCCACATGGGCTTGTCAACCGATAATGCAGAAGGGATAAAAACAACCTGGCAACGAAGCGTTTTGCTGGTTTTGGCCATCACGCTGCATAACATTCCCGAAGGCCTTGCCGTGGGTATTGCCTTCGGGGCGTTGGCAAACAATCCCGACACAGGCATGCTGGCTGGCGCAATTGCCCTTGCCCTGGGCATTGGGTTGCAAAACTTTCCCGAAGGGGCTGCTGTTTCTATTCCGCTTAGAAGGGAGGGTTTATCAAGGCGCAAGGCATTTATGTATGGACAATTGTCGGGAATTGTTGAACCCATTGCCGGAGTTTTGGGCGCATATCTGGTTCTTTCAATTACACCGCTGCTCCCTTATGCCCTTTCTTTTGCTGCCGGAGCTATGATTTTTGTTGTTATCGAAGAATTAATACCAGAATCACAAACCGGCCATGAAACGGATTTTTCGACCATCGGGGCGATGATGGGTTTTGCCACCATGATGTTTCTTGATGTCGCTTTGGGATGAAGTTTTTCCTGACCAAAAGTGCCGTGCCTTGCAGAATGAGTTATCTTTGCATTGTTTAGTATTAATCTTAAAATTATCGTAAAATGATACATGAACTTCCCAGGCTTCCTTATGCACCGGATGCATTGGAGCCTTATATTTCAAAAAGAACCGTTGAGTTTCATTATGGAAAACACCACCAAACGTATGTCAACAACCTCAACAAGTTGATTGTCGGCACTGAATTTGAAAACGTCTCCCTCGAAGAGATTATCCGTAAATCCGGTGGTGGGATTTTCAATAACGGCGCACAGGTGTGGAACCATACTTTTTACTGGAACTGTTTAAAACCCAAAGGAGGCGGGGAACCTGAAGGAAAATTGTTAGAAGCGATTACCCGTTCTTTTGGCTCTTTTGGCGATTTTAAAGAAAAATTCTCGAATGCAGCAGCAACCCTTTTTGGTTCGGGTTGGGCCTGGCTGATAAAAAAAGAGCATGGAAACCTCGAAATTGTTCAGGAGGGCAATGCCGGAAATCCTTTAAAAAACGGGGCTATTCCGCTTCTGACCTGCGATGTTTGGGAACATGCCTATTATCTTGACAAACAAAATGTGCGCGTCGATTATATCGCCGATTTCTGGAAACTGGTGGATTGGAATGCAGTTTCGCAAAGATTGTAAATTCTGTTTCGCCAACAACAGGTTTTTTCCGGCGATCATTCTCATGTCCCATTTTTGGCATGGATGAAGAAAGAGGCTGTCCCAACAAGGGACAGCCTCTTTTCAATTAAGCTGTGTATATATAGGGTTAGGGGAGTTCTTCAAAATCGGCTTCGGCAGGGGTTGCAGGGGCAAGTCCTGACAGGTCCGGGAAAAAAGCAATTATATCGTCCCCGAAATCAGCTTCCATAGGAATGACTGGGGCCACATCTTCAATAAGAAAATCGAGTTCGTTTACCTCTTCAAAGGTAGCTTCCATTGGAACTACCGGAAACAAGGGCAACAAGGGACAGTTAACTTCGGGCGCATCATCAAAAGTCGCTGCTTCCGGAGTGACAGGGGCGATGTTTCCCAGCAATAAAACGGTTTCGGAAACATCTTCAAAGGTTGCTTCTTCCGGAGTAACCGGGGCGATGTTAATTACATTCAACGGGGAGGCTTCTTTGGCCGGGAAGGTTGTATGTAGGCCATTGCTGCCTGCAAAAATAAAACTGAATTGAAAAGTGAAAAGGGCTGTGGTTATTAAGGTAGTTGTTTTCATTTTTTTTATATTTTGATGTTGATGAAGCAAAGATACATTAACGGCCAGGGGGGGTACAGGGTTAATCGACCTTTATGGAAAACCTCCCGATGAATCAGGATTATAAATCGGCGAATCTGTGAACCGGTTTTCGGAATCTTTGTTTATCTTTACTCTTCCAATCAAATCTGAACTCATGAAAAAAATCAACGTTATTCTGGTCATGCTTCTTTTTACGGCAGCTGGTTTTTTATCTGGTTGTCATGTTGGCCCCAACCAAATGGAAAAGGAAAAACAAGCAACGGCCGATACCATTAATAAGCTCATGGCAAAAATGACCTTTTTTGCCGATCATCTAAATGCAGATTCACTTTTGTATTATCTTTCCGACGACACCTCCGCCATGTTTGTCACGGCCGGGATGGGTTACCCTAAAAAAACCTTTGACCTTGTTGTAAAAAAGCTGTACCGTGAACTGAAAGAGCAAAACATGCAGGTTATCCATGCAGATGTGGTTGTTTCAAATCCGGGTTCAGGGATCTGGGTTGGTGCCTTAAAAAGTAAATATATTACTATGGATGATAAAACCGGTGAAGAATTTCTTTGTGAGACGTGGGTTTGGCAACGGGGGGCATCGGGATGGAAAGTCGTTCATTTTCATGAATCCATACTTAATTTGCCGGGGCCAGAAGAGCGATCGTTGGTTGAGAATGCACTGGGAATTCTGGCAAAAGAGATTTCCGGGAAAAAGGTTTCGCCCGGGGATATGCCGGAAATCCTGACTTCTTTCCTTAAAAAATATCCTGTGGTTTATGGTGCCACCCTGGCTTTTGCACCCATCATGACCGATGGAAAAGAACACGTTGCGGCCCCGTATATTTACCGTTTTGGCAATGGTTTTAAGCAGGTCGATCTGCCGGAATCGTATGATTATACAAAAAGCGAATGGTACCGGGAACCCGTCACCAGAAAATCTCCCTGGTGGTCGAACCCATATTATGACGATGGCGGTGGCGGGATAGTCATGGCAACCTATTCCATTCCAATTTACACCAACGAAGGAAACCTTGCCGGCGTGTTGACCAGCGACCTCGAACTTAAACAAAAATAGCAGCAAAATACGCATTGTTGTTACAAAAAGGGCTTTTATGATTTCAGCATATAATTATTTCAGGCGATTGCGCGAATTAAAAAACCATCCCGAAGAGATGCCTTCGATAAAACAGGAGTTATATGAAATCTTTCATGAACTTCCTGTGGGATCCAAAAGATTGATTGAAAGCATTGTTGATGATGCAACGGTAGATGAAGCAGAAACTGTCAGGATCAAAGACTTTATATATCGGGAGGGAAGGCCCGGGGGGTATGAAATACGCCTGCTTTTTGAAATTCATGACCATGTATATGGTCATATCAATGATCCTTCATGGGAAAAGTTGTTTTTGTGCGAAACAACAAAATTTTTCACCGAAAGTTCCAGTATCAAGAAGAAATTGCCGCTTGCCAAAGCGGCCATGTTGTATGATCAGGTTAAAAAGTCCATCCAGCGCATCGGCATGGTGAGTGAGGTGGAAATGGCTTTGTTGAAAAATTTGATTGATATTACCGGTGATCTGATCTCAATGAAAGGGGCCAACAAGCAATTTTTGACAGCCTTATTTGAGGAAATTTTACAAGACGAAAAAATTGATTTCAAGGAAGTGGAACTGTTGAAAGAGATGATTTTCCAAAACAAACCTCCCCTGGAAGAGGATATTGATTTGCTTTTCGATATCCATTCTGCCATCGTTGGCAAGCCCAGGGATGAATTATGGCAGGTTCTTTTTGTTGAATCGGTTGTATTGTTTATGAATAACCAACCGTATGAAATCGACAAGACAAAAATGAACTGGCTGGGACAGAAGCTTCAAAAAACCATGGAAAGGCACCAACAACTTACAACCGAAGAGATTGAACTTCTGGGGGCCCTCAAGGGTCAGGTTGGGGAATTCCCTCCTGTCCTGCATAATTTCTGGATACAATATTATCGTTGACAGGATGGCAGGGGCTGCTCCTTTTTTATATTTTGGCAAGAGATTCATCCCCGGTTCCTGGTCATTCAACCCCAGGTTGTTTTTCTGGGCATATTCTAAGGGAAGGGCGATCAAACCAACTTTTTTTACATTTGTAACACAAAATGTTTTTTCTTAACGCATTTCATGATTTATAATGAAAAGATACAATGGCAACGATTGAGTTGAACAAGCAAAAATGGGATGGGGAATACGAATGGATCCGGCAAGGGGAGGAATGGTCGTGTGCCTGGGGCGGGTCTGAAGCCCAATGGTCGTTTACAATAACACCACGGATTCGTCCTTTTATTCCAACAGGGACGATTCTTGAAATAGCGCCTGGTTATGGGCGTTGGACAAACTATCTGAAAGATTACTGTGATGGACTGGTCGCCATCGATCTTTCTGAAAGTTGCATTCAGGCTTGTCGGCAAAGGTTCAGCAACAGCCGGTACATTGCGTTTCATGTAAACGACGGTTCATCCCTTGAGATGGTTAACGATCACTCTGTCGATTTTGTTTTTAGTTATGATTCTCTTGTTCACTCCGAAGCGGATGTCAAAGATGCTTATGTAAGCCAGATTTCCGGAAAGTTATAGGAGGATGGGTCAGCCCTTGATTCAATGCCTAAGTAAAATCTGTTTGATTGCTTTGTAAAAAACCAAATATATGCAGGACTTATCATTTCAACATTATTTATTGGGGCTTTTTGCGGTGGCAAACAACATTGCGGCCATCCCTTTATATTTGAAGTTGATCGACGGGCTGACGCTGAAGGATCAGCATAAATTGTGTTTTATGGCCACGCTGGCAGCCTTTATAACCATGATTGTTTCTATGGTAACGGGCATGGGCGTGCTTTCTTTTTTCGATATCAGTGTTGATGCTTTTCGTATTGCAGGCGGGTTGCTATTGTTGGGGACCGGTTTTTCCATGATGGATGCCGTAAAAAAATCAATAGATGCGGCAGAAGAGATGACCTTTTCAAAAAAGATATCGACTGCCATTGTCCCCATTGCAATTCCTTTAACTACAGGCGCCGGGACGATGTCAACCATCATTCTTTTTTCCCAGGACATTCAAAGTTTCCGGTTCATCGGGTTGAAACTTGTTTTTGCCATCATCACCATGACCCTAATTATCTATTTTTCGTTTCGCTATGCGCCGAAATTGGTTGGATTGTTGGGACAAACGGGGATGGACGTATTAACCAAGATTTTCGGGCTCATCACCCTGGCCATTGGGGTACAGTTTATCATTTCCGGAATTGCGGGCGCTTTTCCGAAACTGCTATAGTGCGGGTTTTGTGAAGAAATGGTTCCGTAAAAAAATTACTCCACGGTAACAGATTTTGCCAGGTTCCGGGGCTGGTCCACGTTGCAGCCACGCATGACGGCAATGTGGTAGGATAGCAGTTGAAGCGGGACTGTAGCAAGCAGGGGGATGAGCATCTCTTCGGTATCGGGGATTTCGATGGAATGGTCGGCCAGTTTCCGGACCGATTCGTCGCCTTCGCTGACGATGGCGATGATTTTGCCTTTGCGTGCTTTGACCTCTTCGATGTTGGTAATTACTTTTTCATAGATGCCACGGCGGGGGGCGATAAAGACAACGGGCATCGACTGGTCGATCAGGGCGATGGGTCCATGTTTCATTTCTGCCGCCGGGTATCCTTCAGCGTGAATATACGATATTTCTTTCAGTTTGAGCGCTCCTTCCAGGGCGACGGGAAAATTGTACCCGCGGCCCAGGTAGAGCGAATTTGTTACATTTTTATATATATTGGCAATATCGTAAATGGTTTCATTGAGCAAGAGGATGCGTTCGATTTTTTCGGGGATGGTGTTCAAAGCCAGCAGGATTGTTTGAAAGCGAGTTTTTGAAAGGGTCCCTTTTTTCTGGGCCAGAAACAAGCTCAACAATGTAAGAACGGCTACCTGTGCGGTAAAGGCTTTGGTGGAGGCAACCCCGATTTCCGGGCCTGCATGGGTATAAATCCCGGCATCTGTTGCACGGGCAATGGAGGATCCAACCACATTACAGATACCCAGGACGGTGGCGCCTTTTGATTTGGCCAGGTCGATGGCAGCGAGGGTATCGGCGGTTTCGCCCGACTGAGAAATGGCGATGACAATATCTTCTTCTGAGAGTACGGGGTTCCGGTATCGGAATTCGGAAGAATATTCTACTTCGACCGGGATCCTGGCCAGGTCTTCGATAAGGTATTCCCCAACGAGCCCGGCGTGCCAGGATGTACCGCAAGCGGTAATGATAATCCTTTTGGCATTGATTAATTTTTGTTCATAATTTTGTATCCCTCCCAGGGTAACCAGCCCTTGTTCCACATGTAAACGGCCACGCATCGAATCCCGGATGGAACGAGGTTGTTCATAAATTTCCTTGAGCATGAAATGAGCAAATCCGCCTTTCTCAATTTCACTTAAATTGAGTGCGAGTTTTTGTATATAGGGGGTTTGATTTTTATTTTTAATGGTTTTTATTTTCAGTTCTTCACCCCGTTCAATGATGGCAATTTCTTCATCATTGAGGTAAACCACATGGTCGGTATGTTCAATCAGGGGGGTGGCGTCGGAAGCCACAAAATATTCGCCTTCCCCGATTCCGATCACCATGGGGCTGCCTTTTCGGGCGGCAATAATTTTATCGGGAAATTTTTTGGCCAAAATAACGATGGCATAGGCTCCGATGATCTGGTTAAGGGCAATCCTGACCGCTTCTTCGACCGAAGTGTTTTCGTTGATCATGATATCTTCGATCAGGTGGCCCAGTACTTCCGTATCGGTTTCGCTTGCAAAATGGTATCCCCGGTTTTTCAATTCACTGCGCAGGACGGAATAATTTTCGATGATCCCGTTATGGATAATGGCAATGGTCTTGTTTTGGGAAAAATGCGGGTGGGCGTTGATTTGGTTGGGTTCACCGTGGGTAGCCCAACGGGTATGGGCCATTCCAATGGTCCCGGAGACATCTTCTTTTTTAACATATTCTTCCAGGTCGGAAACTTTTCCTTTGCATTTGAATACACGGATATCGTCGTTTAACAGGCAAATGCCGGCACTGTCGTATCCCCTGTATTCCAGCCGGTGCAATCCTTTCATTAAGATGGGGTAAGCATCTTTGGGGCCAAGATAGGCAACAATTCCACACATGGTTCAGGTATTTAAAGCAAAGATAACAAATATTAATCTAAAACCGTATAGGTAACTTTCAAATGAAGATGGTCGGAAAGATCGCCGGTACTGTTAACTTTGGTTCCGTTCAGGACAATACGGCCGGTATTGAGGGCGCTTTGCAGCGGATTGTTGACAAAAATATAGAGGTCAAAATTACTGGTATAGTAATTGGCCATTATTTTTTGCATGTGTTGGGTGATACGGAAAAAATAGGCCCGTTCCGTTTGGTTGTATGATCCGCCAAAATAGGAAGACCCTTCCAGTTCATCGGCCAGATAACCGATTCGGCCGGCGCTGTCCTGCCGCATGATGGTGATGGTTGGGGGAGGGGCATAGGTTGTATCGTTCTCCAGGTTTTTCAGCATGAGGAGGGCATCGTTGATGGCAACCACTTTTCCATGTGCAAAAGAGCTCATGAAAGGAAATTTCACTTTAATTTTTATGCCGCCCATTCCTTGCAGGAAAAGTTTATTGGCCCCTTGTGCCGAATCATGGTTCAGGATTTGTCGTTTCACGTCCTGAGTGGCATCCAGGTATCCATGGTGATTTATGTTGACAAACCGGGCGCAATATTCGCTCATTGGCATTTCGAACGACAACGAATCGTCGTCCGGGTCCAGTCCGTTGTGGTAATAGACCACCAGTTTTGACAGTCCATTATCGGTTTGGAATTTCAATAAGGCCCCGTTGTTGTTGACAGGGGCGGCGGCCACGTGGAGCCCTTTGAAAAAGTGGATAAATTTTTCATTGCTGGCAAGGATATCCGTAGGTGCGTATAAAATTTTATTGCCAAGGTACTGGGTTAGGTTGCTCAGGTTGACCCGAAGGTGGGCTTGCACTTTGGAACCGTAAACAACAACACTGTCGGTTGGTCGGGGATAAAAACTGAGGTCGGCCAGCAGGGTTGGATAATATCCGGCTGTTTGATTGGAGTAGTAATTGCTGTCGTAGTAAAGGTACTGGCTCAACTCATATACTTTAATGTTTTGACGGGTGTTGGTATCGCCGGTAAATCCGGTGTAATAGAGTTGGAGAACGAGGGAATCCAGCACGGGCTGGCTTCCAAAGTCTGCTTCCAGTGCAGAAAGTTGTACCTGGCTAAAAAAGCTGGCCGTTGTTTTCCCGAAGAGCGGATCCATCATGGAACCAAACATCAGGGTAGCCGGTTCGCTGGTCAGGATGGAGTCCTGTTTGACGGAGAAAGCCAGGACCGTACAGGTATCGGTAGTGTTGACGTTGAGGGTATCGCTGGGTGGAAGCAGGTCGATCCCTATTTCATAAGGGTCTTTTTTACAGGAAAAGAGGGCCAATAAGAGCAGGATAAGGAAGGTTCCGGCAGAAAACGGGGAAGAGATGGGATTCCTGAATGGTTTCAATCGTTTTGTTTTTTAATGTTTGATTTTAGTCCACAGCAACATGATCGTTTACCAGGATTTCTTCATAAAATTCATTATAGGCATCCACATAGCGGTCAAGTGGTTGAAATTCCAGGAAAGGTTTTTCATTGTCCCGGATATAATTGATTAATTCAGGGTTGATTTTGGGTGAGCCCAGGATCACGCCATCGGAATAATCAATTGCTGCTTTGAGTACATTAACGTAATTTGGGGTTTTATAGTGTTTGAGATCTTTGGGGGTTATCCCTTCCAGTTTGATTTTATTGGCAAAATTTTTATGCATGATCTCTTCGAAATGGTCGTCGTAGATGGAAAAGACAACTTTTGTATCGCTAAAGAGGGGATTGTCGCAATAGGCTTTTTTAATATATAGGGGCAACAGGCTGGTTAACCAGCCATGGCAATGGACAACATCGGGGCCCCAGCCCAATTTTTTAACCGTTTCCAAAACGCCTCTTGAATAGAAGATGGCCCGTTCATCGTTATCGGGAAAAAACTTGTTGTTTTTATCGTGGAAGGTATATTTCCGTTGAAAATAATCCTCATTATCGATAAAATAAATTTGCATGCGGGCTTGTTGGATGGAGGCCACTTTAATGATTAAAGGGTGGTCGGTATCGTCGATAATCAGGTTCATCCCCGACAAACGGATAACTTCATGAAGCTGGTTCCGGCGTTCGTTGATATTTCCGTACCGCGGCATAAACGTCCTGATTTCTTTTCCTTTTTCCTGAATGCCCTGGGGAAGGTATCGTCCAATAATACCCATGGGGCTTTCTTTCAGATAGGGTGTAATTTCCTGGGCAACAAACAAAACTTTCGCTTTTTCCATATTTTCTCTCGGTTTAATCTTTGTTTGAATCCTTGTGCGGAGATTCCCGGTTGTTTTAAACGGGGAGCGTAAATTGTTACTTAACGGGGATTTTTTTATTTATAAACAACTCCAATTGCGAATACTGAAACTGGCTGCAAAGATACTAAAAATTTTTGAGATAATTTCCAAAGGAAAAATGTAAATAAATGATTTTAATTAAATTATAGTTTTTTGTAGCCTTTTTAAAAAAAATTGCCGGGATGTATTACTTTTTGCCTGCCAACCGGATTAAGCTTAAAAAAGTTTACCGGAAAGGAGGTACAATCCGATGTAAGAAAAAGTCAAGGGGAGAAAAGAATTGTCCTGGGGAAGGGAGTTTTTTTCAGGTAGGGGCCGGGGCTTCCAAAACAAACCGGATGACCGCAATCTGCCGGCGGTGTAATCGTGCAGTTCCAACAAATAAAAAAAATAAGCCATGAAAAAAATAATGTTAATCTCAATATTGGGGATCATGTTGTTCAGCGATACTGTTTTTGCAAATATCCCTTTGGTAAGCAACGCATCCCCAACGGGTGTATGGATAAAGTTTATTTTTAACTTTCATCGTCCCAGGTTGAATTGTGAAAGCGGTTTTGGAATTTGTTTTGATATTGAGTGGGGGTTTGTTGATTTTTCTGCGCCTTCAGCTCCCAAAGGGTGTGTTGTTAAAGGAAAGGTCAATGAGTTGGGGCAACTTGTGATGGAGGTAAGTGAATCGGACCTGATGCAATATGAAAACGGTTCGACCCTTCCCTATTTTAAAAACAAGAGCAGCATCACGATTGTTGACCCCTATACGTTGTCGTCGGCAAGTTGCAAATCGCTTGGCATGTCTTCACAATTTACCATACGGCCGGGCGATTATCCGGTTAGCTATAAAGGGGGCATTTATACGGTGGTATTCCGGCCATAAAGGATCGTGCGGCTCCCGGGTTTTATCGTGTTGGGATGAATTTTTTAGTAATTTGTCCCGGGGGCCGCACGATTTATACCGGTTCGGAACAGGTTTGCAAATATTGGGCTTTTGTTCCTCCCGGTATAACTGCATCTAACAAAAAAATGCTTTGCATTTTTTATAAGATGCAGTATATATTTGGGCCGATTGTATTAATTTACTGGTAAATGGAAGAATTATGAAAACCAAAATGAAAATCCGTCTTTTGTTATGGGTTGTCCCCTTGCTCCTCATCGTATCCGGATGCCGGACGTTGCTCGGGTTCAGGTATGGAATGTCGCAACCCCGTGAAGAGACCCCGGAGACCCTGATTTCTTTTTTGAAAAAAGAGAAGTTCCCGGTCAACGGCATGTATCTGTTTGATGATTCAGCAAGCTATTTTAAAGCATTGCGCGATCCGGTATTCAGAAAAAACATCTTAAGCCACATGGTTTTTGACCGCCGGGGCCATCTGCTGGAACGCGATACCAATCAGTGTCAATGGGCGGGCTATGATTTTATCAGGGCGCTCAACCGCGATTCATCGTACCAGGAATGTCCGGGCTATCGGCTCGGCCCTTTGCTGGACTGTATTCGCCCTTTTGGCGGCCCGGGGAGGTATGACAGTGTAACGGGCCCTCCGGATTATGTTGTCGTTATTACCTGGGCCAGGTTTATAGGGAAATACAACCAACGGCTTTTTGTGCTTTCCGGGGCTGTGCAGGAAAATACAACGGCCTCCATCCGTTTGATATATCTGAATGTGGATATGCAGAAAAGCTGGAATTTGTCGGATCGGCAAAAAGTAGCCATTCAATAGAAAACCACCATGGGACCTCGGGAAATTATAGTTTGTGAACGTGCTGAAAAAAGGTTGTTGTTTGTTCGTATGGTTGGCTTTTTTCGGACCGGTGTCCGGGAATTCACAAAGCCTTGTAATGCAGGATACGGTCCTATTGACGACGTTGTCGAAATTGGCCTTTCCGGGAAAATCCTTACTGCGTTACCGGTTTTCACAGGCACTGGATTACTCCCTTACCGCTTCGGGCCTATCGTGGAGAAACTGGGAACAATCCGGGAATGGGAATCAGATTACGTTTCTTCATTCTTTTAAATACAATACATATTTATTTGACAATCATCGTTTCAGGATAACGAATGTTTTTTTTCATAATCTGGGCGTCCAGATAATTTTGGATAGTCTGACCAAAGTTTCCATGGATGACAATACGTTGGACACCCGGATGGAAATTGTTTTTGGGCCCAAATTCAGTCTGAGTTTTATATCCAATCTGACCTCCCGTTTGTTTCATGGTTATGATTATCATGACGACGGGACCGGTTCGGTTTCACGGGTCTTGAACTCGGCTTTTTTTTCGCCCCTTATCTGGACATTTTCGGGAGGCTTTTCCTTATTGGTACCCTCTTTTCTGACCTTAAGTTTCGGCATTTCCGCAGCCAAATTAACATGGATCATGGACAAGAAGCGTTTGGAACAGGCAGGTTCAACTAATTTTTTCGGGGTCCCGGCCGATAAAAGTTCTCTTTTTGAATATGGGATCAGCATGCATCTTTTGGTGGATAAGCGCCTGGGTGTTTGGGGAAACTGGAATTGCGATGTGCTTGTTTACAAAAATTACAACAACCCCATGGATCTGACATTGAAAAACCGCATCGGTCTAAAGATCAATAAATGGATTCAGGCAACCATTCAAACCCGGATTGTGTATGAAGAAAGTGTGAGCAAGTCATTGCAGTTTGAAAACTTAGTATCTCTGGGTTTTAATATTCACCTGTGATTTGTGAAACGTTTCACAGTAAAAGGGCCGATGGATTGTAAAAAGTTTTATTTTTGCAAAAAAAGAGCGTTGTTTTCAATTTTTAGTTTGCTTGCGGCGTATGGAATCTGACGCCGGTGAATATCAGATAATAACCCCACACAGTAATGTACAAGATAACAAAACATCCGATTCTCGAAATCCACGAGGCCGAAAAGACTACTTTTTTATATGAAGGGCGGGAGGTAACCGGCGAAAAAGGGTTCACGATTGCGGCAGCCCTTCATCAGGCCGGATATCCGGTCCACAGCCACAGCCTCACGCACCGGGAACGCAGTTTGGAATGTGGTATAGGAAAATGCGGTGCCTGTGAGATGCTTGTTGACGGCCAGATCAAGCGTATTTGTATCACCCTGGTAGATGGTGTCAGGGAGGTTCGGGAGATACCGGTGGATTATAAACCGCACCGGGTGGGGGTGGATAAAGAGGCCCCGGTGCATGTTTACAAAACAACGGTTGCCATTATAGGCGCAGGCCCTGCCGGGTTGGCAGCGCGGGAGGAGTTGAACAACCACCATGTCCCGAACCTGGTCATTGACAACAATGATAAGATTGGCGGACAGTTCATCATGCAGACCCATCAGTTTTTCTTTTTTGAGAAGGAACAGAAATTTGGGGGGATGCGGGGTTTTGATATTGCAAAGAGTTTGGCCGGGAGCAACCATGAGGGCATTTTTCTAAATTCTACGGTGTGGGACATACTGGAGGGAGGGCGAATTGCCGTAAAAAACATCCGGACCGATGAAATATTTTTTGTTGATACGGAGTATCTGATTGTTGCCACAGGGGCGGTACCCTTTATGCCGGCATTTGAAAACGATGATCTGCCGGGTGTTTATACGGCTGCCGTTGTTCAGAAAATGATGAACAACGAACGGACCCTTTTGGGTAAAAATGTTCTGACCATTGGGGCTGGCAACATCGGATATCTGACTTCATATCAACTGATGCAGGCAGGGGCCAGGGTGAAAGCCATTTTGGAGGCCATGCCGGGCGAAGGCGGGTTCCCGGTACAGGCGAACCGGATCAGGCGGTTGGGTGTCCCGATCCTTACCTCGCATCTATTGCTGAAGGCCATTCCCAACGAACGCCACGATGGCATTACGGGGGCCGTAGTTGCCGAATGTGTAAATTTTAAGCCAATTGCAGGGACTGAAAAGGTCATTGACGGAATCGATGCCATCAATATTTGTACCGGTTTGGTGCAGGACGATCAGTTGTTGATCAAAGGGAATGAAATTTTTGGAAGGCATTGTTTTGGGGCAGGGGATGCTGTTCGGATCGGAGAAGGGACCAGTGCAGTCCTGCGGGGCCGCCAGGCCGCTTTCGATGTTCTCCAGGAAATGGGCGAACGGATCGATTATGACCAGTTTCTTTCTTTATCAAAAGCGTACATCGACTCGCAGCAACACCCGCTTCGTGTCATTGAAGAACCCTACAAACCTACGAAAGACCGTATGAACGAAAAAGGTTTTGTACTGATCGACTGTTTGTATGGTTTTGCCTGTAACCCCTGTGCATTTGCCTGTCCCCACGGAGCAATTACCAAATCGTCAACCAGTACGGTCCCGGAAATTGATTTTAATAAATGTATCGGGTGTATGGATTGTGTTTTTCAATGCCCGGGATTGGCCATATTCGGATATAACCTCAAGAAGGATTGGCTTTTTTTGCCCATTGAATATGATGTTCCCGAAAAATCGGAATGTTATCTTGTTGATAATCAAGGTTATAAATTGGGTGAAGGTATTGTGGAAAAGGTTTTGCGCAAGCCCAATAAAACCCATATTGCACGGGTAAGGTCAATCACCCTTCATGGGGAGGAGCTCACCGCTGTCAGGGGGTTTATCCTGAGGGAAAATTATCCTGACCCCATCGAATACCTTCCCTATCGTCAGGAGCCGAAGGAAACAACCTATATCTGTCATTGTGATGATGTTACGCTTGATGAAATTATGGAGACGATCGGGGATCGCAAGTTTATATCGGTGGATGAAGTGAAGCACACAACGCGTTTGGGAATGGGCGCTTGCCGGGGAAAGCGGTGTATCAAGCGATTAAAAACCACGCTTGCAGGTTCCGGAATAGCGATTATTGGAGAGCCTACCCCCCGGGGTCCTTTGTCGAACCAGGTTTCCATGGGCGAGTTATATCCCCGTACGGTTCATGAAAAGGTAATTACCGGGGTGAACGGAAAGCAACCCCGCAAAGTCAAGGTACCATCGGTCATTGCCGGTGGCGGAATTGGTGGGAGCGCTTTGTTCCGTTATCTCAGCGAAGCGGGTATAGGGCCGGTTTTGATCAATTATGGCCGTGGGGCATCCTGGCGCAATATTGCGGGCGGGCGCCCCAATTTTTCTCTCCCCGAATTATCGGAGATTGCAAGCCAGAACCATGAAATATTCAAGGAATTACAAAAGATACGCAACATCGATTACAGGCCGATAAATTATGTAACATTTGCGCACGATGAAACCATGGTCCGCGCGTTGGTCGAATCCATGTCGTGGTCCGATGCAGTAATGGTTGATCCCAAAGATTTCCGGGAAAAAATTGCGCCCGGGCTCAATCCGGATCTTACCACTTACCGTTCTGCCCTTGTCACGAACGATTGCTGGCAGGCAACCCCAGGCCGGGTTATTGATCTGATACGCAGAATGGGCATTGATTCCGGAGGAACCATTGAAGAGGATTGCAAGTTAATCGATGTGGACCGGTCGGGAAACAGTTATTTGGTTTTGGTCCAGAACCATCTTAAGGAATATATTTTGTATGAAACCGACATTTTTGTCAATGCCTTAGGGCCTGAGGGGGAGAAATTTGCCCGGTTATTGAACATTGAAACCGGTCTTTATCCCGTAAAACACCAGGCTTTTATCACCCGGCGGTTGCCCATGCTGGGATTGGGGGGAAAGCCATTGCCCATGTTGATCGATCGTCGGCGGTACAAAGGTTTTTCCGCTGTTTATGGGCAGCAGTTGGCAGAAACAGGCCAGATTATCGGTTGTGCGTCTCCGGCCATTGAGCCCATGGAAGCAGATAAAAACATCAAAATCAACTCGGAGGATTTTCTTGAGATCGCAGCAGAGATTTTCACAAACTGGTTGCCCGATCTTTCCTCTGTCGGATTTCAGGCTGTATGGGCGGGTTATTATGTAGAACCACGGATGATCATTGATACAGAGCTTGGGTTGTTTCTTGGTTTGCGGGGCCAGGGTTTTATGCTTGGCCAGTATTTGGCCAGGATGTATGCCAATAAATTATTGGGCAAATCCTATCCGTCCTATTTCGACCGGCTTAAACTTGCGGGGGATGGGATGCCGGAAAAGGCCTTCAAATAATTACCCTCTTACAAACAGGGCTTTGATAATATGGGAAGCCATCCTGGGGTTTTCTTTCAAACGGCGTGTGGAATAGCCGAACCAATCTTTTCCAAACGGGACGTAAACCCTCATGGTATGTCCTTGTTCAACAATCGATTTGCGTAAATCGGGCGTAACGCCGTAGAGCATCTGGAATTCATATTTGCTTTTTTTCGCCCTATATTTTTCGATGAGTTGATAGGCTCCCTGGATCAGATGTTTATCGTGGGTTGCAATACAGGGGTACATCTCCTGGCGAAACATATATTCAAGGTCTTCCAGATAATGGTCATTGATTTCCTGGTATTTTTTATACGCGACAGCTTCTGGTTCCACATAGATGCCTTTGCACAACCTGAAATTCAGAGGGATTTCAGCTGTTTGAAGTTCAGAAAGTCCCCGGATATCTTCCTGTGTCCTTCTCAGGTAGGCCTGAACGACCAGCCCAACATTTTCCGGAAATTCGTGATGCAGTTTTCTGAACAATTCTATTTCGAGGCTGGTACACTGGGAATCTTCCATATCGATCCGAACGAAATTTTTATCCTTAGCTGCTTTTGCGACAATTTCCCGGATATTCAGGTAACATTGTTGCGAATCGATCAGTAACCCAAAACTGGTGGGTTTAAGGGAAAAATTGGCATCTATTTTTTCTTGCCTGATTCGTTCAATGATCTGTAAATAGGTGTTTTTATTATCGGATGCCTCTTCCATCCGGGTGATGAATTCGCCCAACAAATCGATGGTTGCTTTCATGTTGTTCGAATTAAGTTCCCTACAGACCCGAATGGCATCTTCAATGGTTTCACCGGCAATGTATTTTTTTGAAAAGAGCCATACCAGTTTTTCAGGCAGGTAAGGGAGGGTGCGGGCAATGATTTTATTAATCATAAGTATGTATGGTTTAATCTGTTTTTTGGTTCGGCAAAGATAGAATGAATGGTTATTTGGTAATCAATAAATTAATTTATAATTTTGCAGCCTTTTTATTAGGAAGGTGAATTACACCGGGCAATATGAAGTTCTGTTCAGCGGTTTAAAGCCGGGCAGGTACGTTTTTGATTTTCACGTTGGTCAAAATTTTTTTCAACACTTTGACTGTGTGGATATCAAAGAAGGGGCTGTGGCTGTTTCTGTTGTTATGGACCGTGAAGAGCGCTTGCTGGACCTTCATTTTATCATTGAGGGGATGGTGCGGGTTCCATGTGACCGTTGTAACGAACTTATGGATGTTCCTGTTTCCGGGGAAGAAAGGCTGATTGTGAAATTGGGGGAAGGTTATTTTGAGGAGAGCGACGAAGTCCTGGTAGTTCCAGAAACAGCAGGTAAGATTGACCTGGGCCCGATTATCTATGAGTACATTTATTTGTTGGTACCGGCCCGCAGGGTGCATCCGGACGATCTTTCCGGGAACAGTACCTGTGACCCTGAAGTGATCAGAAAATTAAAAGAGCTGAGTGAACAGCATGCCCCCGATCCCCGATGGGATGTTTTAAACCAGCTAAAAGACTTAGAATCGTAAAATGTAATCTGTAAATATTTTTCTTATGCCACATCCAAAACACAAAATTTCCACAACCCGCCGGGATAAAAGGAGAACGCACGACAAAGCCATTGCCCGGGCGACCATTGTTTGTTCCAATTGCGGAGCGCCCGTCCTGTACCACAGGGTTTGTGGCGAATGCGGTTATTATCGCGGAAAACAGGCCATTGTTAAAGCTTCGGCCGAATAGATTGTACGATTAAAAACCACAGCCAATGAAAATCGGCCTTGATGTTTTAGGCGGGGATTTTGCGCCAAAAGCTACCTTGCATGGCGCCATTCTGGCCCGAAAAGAGTTACCCGATACCGATAAAATTGTATTGATTGGAGACAGAGAGATTATCCTTGCTTTTTTTCATGAAGAGAAGGAAGATCCTGACGGTTTCGAAATTGTGGATGCTCCCGATATTATTGAAATGGACGAACAACCGACCAAAGCGTTGGTCAATAAGCCAAATTCAAGCATAGCCGTTGGGTTTCGCCTGCTTAAGCACAAAGAGATCCATGCTTTCGCCAGTGCCGGGAGCAGCGGCGCCATGATGGTCGGTTCGATTTACAGTGTCAATACCATCCAGGGGATAATCAGACCGAGTACGCCCGCCTATATACCCAAGGAAAACGGAGGCTCATCTGTTCTCATTGACGTAGGGACCAATCCCGATGCCAAGCCCGACGTGATGTACCAGTTTGGGCTTCTTGGGTCTATTTTTGCCGAACATGTTTTTCACATAAAAAATCCCCGGGTCGGGCTTTTAAACATTGGATCGGAGGAAAAAAAAGGAAGCCTTACGGTACAATCGGCTTTTCAGTTGATGAAAGATTCAAAGGATTTTAATTTTATCGGAAACGTGGAAGGCCGCGAATTCTTTCGCGACAATGTAGATGTTGTTGTTTGTGATGGTTTCGTAGGCAATATTGTATTAAAGCAGGTGGAAGCGATGTACCGCATTTTAGCAAAACGGGGCATCAAAGACCCTTTCTTAGAACGGTTTAATTATGAAACCTACGGGGGCACCCCCATACTTGGGATCAATTCCACGGTCCTGGTTGGCCATGGAATATCCAACAGTAAGGCCATAAAGAAGATGATACTGATGTCGAAAGAGGTTCATGAAGCCAAACTTTCCTTTAAAATAAAACATGCGCTGGAGCGTTATGCCATCAATCACAAATAGCCTCCAGCCATCATCCGTCCCCAGCAATCAACGAAGAGGAATATCAGGGACCTCCAAACAAATTTTATTACATGTCAAAACTCAGAGCAAAGATTTCAGGAATTAACGCATGGGTACCACCCTATGTGTTGACCAATAAAGAACTGGAATCGATGGTAGAAACCACCGATGAATGGATTATGACCCGTACCGGGATCAGGGAGCGGCATATCCTCAAAGGGGAGGGCCTGGGAACCTCCGACATGGCAGTGGAAGCGGTAAAGGGACTGCTTGAAAAAACCCATACCCATCCGGATGAAATCGATATGGTTATTTGTGCCACGGTGACCCCGGACATGTTGTTCCCTGCTACGGCCAATGTGGTCAGCGATAAAGTAGGAATAAGAAACGCGGTCAGTTTTGATATCAATGCGGCATGTTCCGGATTTTTGTTTTCGGTGGTTACGGCATCCAAGTTTATAGAGACCGGATCGTTTAAAAAAGTTATTGTCATTGGCGCCGATAAAATGTCGTCCATTACCGATTACACCAGCCGTGAAACCTGTGTTTTGTTTGGGGATGCTGCCGGCGCTGTTTTGCTTGAACCGACTACCGAAGAGGTAGGAATCATGGATTCGATCATCCGGACCGATGGGGCGGGGCGCGTTCACCTGCACATGAAAGCAGGCGGTTCCGTGAAACCGCCATCGTATGAAACCATTGATGCCAAAGAACATTTTGTATATCAGGAAGGACAGCCCGTGTTCAAATTTGCGGTGACCAAAATGGCCGATGTGGCTGTGGAAATCATGGAACGGAACCTTCTTACCAGCAATGATATTGCATACCTGGTACCCCATCAGGCCAATATGCGCATCATTGAAGCTACTGCCCGGAGGATGGGTATTTTAAAAGAGCAGGTAATGATCAACATTGAACGGTATGGCAATACCACCTCCGGCACCATTCCCCTTTGCCTTTGGGAATGGGAGGACCGGTTGAAAAAAGGCGATAATATTATCCTTGCTGCTTTTGGCGGAGGGTTCACCTGGGGCAGCATCTGGGTGAAATGGGCTTACTGAACATGCAACTTTTCCTCTTTGATAATGTCTTATCTCTTGTTCAACGGGTGTTGCCCGGATGATTTTTTATAAAATATCTCTCATGAAACGTAATTTATTTTTTTTGGTTTTCCTGTTTTATCTGGTTTCGCCTGCTGCCGAAAGCCAGGTTATTCAAGGCCCGAATGGCGTCGGGACAACCGTGTCATCGCTTTTTTCCGTTAAGACGGAACGTTATTTCCGGTTTTTGGTCAAAGAAAAAAAAGAGATCGGGAAGCTGACAGGGATCATCTCCATCGATAAAATAAAAGGAGATACGGTTTGGGCTTATGCCAACCGGAAACAATTTGAAACCTTTGTCCAACTTGGGTATGAGGTAAAGATTTTGCCCAATCCGGGCGATCTTATGGATCCGGTTTTGGTCGATAAAATCAATTTGAAAGACCGTACCGTCTGGAATTTTTATCCTACCTATACCGCCTACCTTGATTTGCTCAGTCAGTTTCAGTCAAATTATCCGGAATTGTGCAAGATTGACACCATTGGGGTTTTATCCAGTGGCCGGCTGTTGCTGGCAGCCAAAATTTCGGACAATGTCGCCAGTGATGAAGGGGAACCGGAGTTTTTATATACCGCTACCATGCATGGCGACGAAACAACGGGATATGTGCTGATGTTGCACCTGATGGACTATCTGCTTTTGAATTATGGGGTTGACCCCCGGGTGACCGACATGGTAAACAATATGGAAATCTGGATCAACCCGCTGGCCAACCCCGATGGGACTTATGCAGGCGGGAACAATACCGTATATGGCGCCACCCGTTACAATGGAAACGGTGTGGACCTGAACCGGAACTATCCCGATCCCGAAGATGGCCCCCATCCCGACGGTGAGGAGTGGCAGCCGGAAACCGTAGCCTTTATGAATTTTGCAGCCATCCATCAATTTGTCATGGCAGCCAATTTTCATGGCGGTACCGAAGTTTACAATTATCCCTGGGATACCTGGCCAAGGTTGCACCCCGACAACAACTGGTGGGTTTACACCGGGCGCCAATATGTTGATACCGTGCATTTGTACAGCCCGGGAAATTACATGAACGAGTATGACAACGGGATCACCAATGGTTATGCGTGGTATGAAGTTGCAGGCGGACGACAGGATTATATGAACTATTTCTGGCACTGTCGCGAAGTCACCATCGAATTGTCGGATGAAAAATTATTGGCCCCTGGCCTGCTTGTAGCACATTGGGATTACAATTATCGTTCCTTCCTGAATTATATCGATCAGTCGCGTTTTGGGATCCGGGGGACGGTCACCGATTCGTTAACCGGGAACCCGCTCCGCGCCAAGGTGTTTGTTGATGGTCACGATATGGACAGTTCCTATGTTTATTCATCGGGTGTTTATGGCGATTATTACCGTCCCATCAAAGCCGGGAATTATTCCCTGACCTTTTCTGCTCCCTGTTACCATTCGAAAACCATTTCCAATATCGGTGTGGCCGATTTGAATGCCACCATTTTAAACGTCGAGCTGAACCCGTATGTGGGATTGGCCCCCGAATTTACAGCCGACAAAGTAAATGTAACTTTTAATGAACCGGTTCATTTTGCGGATCTTTCGTGCGGCGGGCCTACCAGTTGGCTTTGGAATTTTGAAGGCGGTACCCCAGCAACTTCTACCGATCGCAACCCGGTAGTTTCCTATGCATCATCGGGGATTTTTAACGTATCCCTTACCATTTCCGATGGCGTTAACTCCCAAACCCTGACCAAACCGGATTATATCACTGTGGCCCAGAATATCCTCATGGCCAATGGGACCGTGACCACCTGTACGGGAAATTTCTTCGATTCGGGCGGGCCTGACAATGAATACAGCAATAACGAAAACAAAGTCATGACCCTCGTTCCGTCAACAGCAGGGGCGATGCTCAAGGTTGTTTTTACACAGTTTGAAACCGAGTCGGAGTATGATTACCTGTATATTTATGACGGATCGTCGGTAAGTGCCCCACAGATTACAGGAAGCCCCTTTAACGGGACCTCCGGGCCGGGCGTGGTAACGGCTTCCAATGCTGCCGGGGCATTGACTTTTAAATTTACATCCGACGGTTCGGTTACCAGGGTTGGATGGTCTGCTTCCCTCGAATGCGAAGGGGGCCCTGCCGGCCATACCATCAGCGGTGCCATCACCTATCCCAATACCGGGAACACGCCGATGGACAATGTTGCAGTTGACCTGAAAAACGAATCGGGGAGCGTTGTTTCAACGACTTTTACCAATGCTTCAGGGATTTATTCATTTACCGAAATCAACGATGGGAACTACACCCTTGTGCCCTTCACTGAAAAAAACTGGGGCGGGGTATCGGCAGCCGATGTCCTGCTTTTCAGGAAACATATTGCCAGCATTCTCCCGTTGCATGGGATCTATCTTGCCTGTGGCGATGTAAATGGCAGCGGTTCCCTTACGGCAAGCGATGTACTTTTGATAAAAAAGCGCATTGTCTCCATCATTGCTGATTTCCCGGTCGGGGATTGGTTGTTTGACAATGTACCGGTGACCGTTAACGGCAATGACGTTATCGAGGATTTCAACGGTATTGTTTATGGCGATGCCAATGCTTCCTATACCTGGACAAACGCCGATGCCCCATGGCTATCGGTGTCTCCGGAAAAAACGGAAAAAGCGGTCGGCGGGACCACCGTTGCCATAGAGGCGCCTGAAACCGGTAACGCCGGAACGGTTGTCGTTCCTTTGATTGTTTCCTCGGTAAAGGATCTTGGCGCATTCCAATTCACGCTCCGGTATGATCCCTCAAAATTATCTTTTTCTAAAGTCACCGGTTGGTTTCCCGGAATTGAAGAGGTTTTGGTAGCCAACCCACAACCCGGGGCCCTCTCATTTATCTGGGCAGCCGATGTTGAGGGGATTTCCATGACCGACGCCCCTTTGTGCCATGTTGTTTTTAACAGGATGTTGAATGAAGCCGCCGATATTTCCTGGAGCAACCATCCCACCCGTTGCGAATGGTTCGATTATCAGGCGAACCCCCTTGAGATCGGGTTTATAAAAAGCAGTCCGGTAAGCGGGCAGGAAAGGGCCATTGCCGATAATGAAACCTTACGGGTTTATCCCAACCCGGGGAGCGGACTTTTCCATATTGCCCTGCAAACAGATACAGACGATGATGTGACAGTGTTGGTTTATTCTGCTACCGGGTTCGAAGTTGCCCGGATATTGTTAAGCGGAGCCGGTTTGAATAACCCACGCCCGGTCGATCTTAGCCATTTATCGGAAGGAATCTATTTTGTCCAGGTATTGACGGTTGAAGGAAAGATGACTAAGAAATTGGTTGTCCGGAAGTAACCGGAAATATGTTGATGTTTGTATATAAATTTATCCCCGAACATTGATTCCAGTTCTTTGACCAGAAAGGGCTGGTCAAATTTTTCATGATAAAATAAATCCAGATCAACGGAACTGCGATGCCCGAACCTCAGCGATAACGCGGTGCCGCCAACCAATGAAAATGGCTGAAGCGATGTCATTATCATCAACTTTTTCAGTAAGGAAAAAGTTCCGGGTGCAACTGTCTCAGTGTGTAGCATTTGAATTCATTCAATGGTTTATCGATCACTGCGCTGGCAAGGTGTATGCGGTGCTCCGGCAGAAATTTTGCTTTCAGCAGTGCCTGCGCAACCTTTTCATCGCCATAATACCTGCGGCACTGGCGGATATCGTCAACATCGCCCCGTTCGAACACCCGTTCAATGACGAAATTGGCCCGGAGATCGTAGTCGAGTTTTTCGAAATCGACATCCCAGAAAATGCGCTTGTTGAATACCGGTTTCTGTTTTTCGCACATGGTACGAAGATAAGTATTTTCCGGATGAACTCAGACATTGGTAAAAGGGTTAATTCATTTTTTGAGGTGCCGGAGAATTTGCCTATCACGACAAATGAATATGGTCCCTGTTTTTTCGTTTTTTGATCAAACCCTGTAATGAAGCATAAGTTAATACATTTTACCTTAATTGGATTTATATTGCATTTTTTGTAAGATGAAGTATATTATCACCACCAGATGAATAGACCCTCATGAAAAGCGATGAAAGGGCACCGGGCGCATATTGCAGAGTTGGAGGAGCGGGTGGGATAAGAAACTGACATTTTGAAAATAAATTTGACAAAATGCATAGCATTTTGAAACATTATTGAACAAAATACATATATTTGTGGAAAAAAGTACATGTCGATTCAAAATGATGTCATTGAAAATCTCATTCATCTCGACAGGCTTGCCAGGGATGATGGGCAAAAATATCCACGGAAAAGGTTTCTTTTCGACCAGTTAAAGCATCTTCTTGTTGAAACAAATCAGATGGTAGGTATTTCCGGCTTGCGTGGGACCGGGAAAACAGTGCTTTTGCGTCAATTGGCCAATGAGCTGGATCAATCCTTTTATCTAAGCGCCGACACGCTTCCTCCGCGTACCGATCTTTTTGAACTGGAGAACTGGCTGACCGGGAGCCTTGACATCAAATACCTGATCATCGATGAAATACACGCCTTACTAGAATGGCAGGGACAATTAAAGAAAGTTGCCGATTTCAGCGGAACCAGGATTATTTTCACCTCTTCATCTTCCCTTGAATTGGCCGAAGGGAGATATGATCTTTCAAGAAGGCTGACCCTTAAGCATCTTCCTTTGTTTTCATTTCGTGAGTTCCTTTTATTCGGGAAATCGGTTGATTTTCAGGTTGTAACTTTGGATGACATCTTGTCCCGGCCTCAGGAAATTTACCGGCAGGTTTATTCATACGAGCCCGAATTCAGGGAATTTGCTAATCTTCGCGCCTTGCCTGCATGCCTTGACTCCCCGCTGCCATCTGTTGTCACGGCTATTGTTGATAAAATCATTCAGAAAGACCTGTTGGCAACAGCCAGGTTGTCGGGCGAGGATATCCTGCAAATACGTTCGGTGTTGATTTTTCTCGCCAGGGCCGGTATTGAGGGATGCAGTTATTCCTCCATTTCAAGGAATCTCGGGATCACAAAATACAAGTCGCAGCAATACATTGCCTTATTGCAGTCAGCCTCTCTGATTCATATCGTGTTGCCTTATGGCGCCAATATTTTGCCTGAGCCAAAAATCTTGTTCACACCAGTGTTGCGGGCCATTCTGGCGCAGGGAATGGATCCCGAACGTTTGACCGGTGCCATCAGGGAAGAATTTTTCATTCATCATATCCTGGGAGCCAATCTGACCGTAAATTATCTGAAAAGCCTGCGCGGACAAAAACTGCCCGATTACCTGGTTTTCCATAAAGGGAAAAAGATCATCT